>Ga0209768_10000690_pt1 | contig 22405 bp, 8 predicted proteins | sample LauGreSBDMM110SD_3_FD_187564 | JGI IMG/M metagenome (GOLD analysis project Ga0209768, IMG submission 187564) | Freshwater lake microbial communities from Lake Michigan, USA - Sp13.BD.MM110.SD (SPAdes) (version 2) | ecosystem: Environmental > Aquatic > Freshwater > Lake | place: Lake Michigan... | reverse complement strand
TACCATTATTCTTAATGTCCAACACTTGATGATTGGGGGAAAAGATACGAAGAATGTGCCCTTCGTGAAGTTGATGTATATCTACCGCGCTATGGGTGCTTGAATTACTTCCAACAACATTCACTTGAGTTGTTGGTATAGCGTTCGAACCAAGTCCAAGAGTTCCATCCGATGAGATATCAAACACTCTACGATCATATTTGTCAAATACGGATAGAATGTTTGATGTATTTTGCGCCCTTATAATCAATGATTCCCCTTCAAAATAGCTTGCTATTTCAAGATGAAATGCAGCTTGAGGATCCGTGGTTCCAAAACCTACTTTATTTTGACCGGGTGTGTAAACTACCGGGCGTAAACGAGCAAGTTCGACTCCCAAAAATACATTTGATGCTACAAGGTCAATTAGTCCAGAGTCCACCTTGCTTCGCTCAATAGATATCTCAGTTGCTGTAGTATCAAGATCACCAACAACAATTTTTTTAGCTTGGAAAGCACCAAGAGAACCAGCATTATCACCTACAACTAGGCGATCCTCGGATGCCGTGCTCAAAAGCAAAATTGGATTTGGTCGGGGTATTCCAAAAATGGATATCTGAAAGTTAACGGTTTGTCCAAATAAACCCACAGCAGCACCGTTTAATGTAAAAAGTGGAGTTCCTTCACTTGAGACTAGCCCAAATAAACCCAACTGTGATTCACTGACTTTTTGAACAATAGGGTAGTATCCAACTCCGATATAGCTTTGAATTATAATTTTGTCAAATTCGGACACATTGACTCCATTCGCGAATTGGGTCATTGTTAAACGTTTGGGGGCAGGTGTGAACTTATTTACAAGATTTCCAATTGTAACATGACTTGATACATGAGCGCTATGCCACGGGTTAGTGTTGCTACCAAGTTGATTTGTTGGTGATAGGGGCAAAATATTTCTTGTGTATGATGTCCCCTCGACGGTCAATGATCCCAATGGCATCGTGGTACCAATTCCTAGTGCGCCCTTATCCGAAATAACAACGACCTCTTGGGGTGATGTTCCCATGAACATTGCTTGGGGCTTTGATGATTCATTGTGTACAACAAATGCAACACGATCTTGATCATTGAATATATGCATCTTTGCGTTCGTAGTGTATGTGCCAACCCCAATATTTCCAGGTGTGATTATGGACAAGTTTCCATTGGTCGTGCTTTGAAATTGAGAAAGACCAAGATGTATTGATGGAGAAGATGAAGGTAGACGAAGATCACCGTGAAGGTCCATCATAAATTTGTTTGAGGGAGTATGAAACCATTGAACAACATTTGAGTAACCAATATGAGATCCATCAATGTATAATTGCTCTGAATGTTGTGGATTGTATTCCAAATTAAAGAACCCGTTGGATGCTCCTAACTTGAATGTCTTGGTTTGCGCACTTTGTTTGGTACGGAAATGGAGTTGAGCTTCTTCATATAGTGAATCTAAAACCATCATGTTTGCATTCGCGCCCCCAAAAACATGAAAAAGATTGCTTGTTGCTTCCGAGTTCGCACCATTAATAACAACACCACCATAATGTGGGTCAGTTGCCGGCGGATTGATGTAGATGCTTCCAATATCATCTACTGATATACCAGTCATGATATTCAAGTTATCCCTTTTGTATATGAATGGTGAGCCGTTGAGTAAAATCGCATCAGTTACATTTAGAGCCCCTTGTATGTCAACTGCGTATGGTGTTTTCGCATTGGTATGAATTCCCAAATTTCCTGTTTCATTGAAATGAAGCAATTGAATCAGCCCTAGTGTGCTATTTTCTTGTTCAAGGCCAAAATTCATATTGCTTGTCACAAAACGGTAATCGGTTTGCTGGTCCCGACCATAGTCATTTGTCCCCGATTGGAAAATGAGTTGGGGGGCACTATTGTTGCTTGGATTATTCAAGCGGATAGCATCGGTGGGTCGAGTACAGTGAATATCAATGGCGTATACGGGAACCGTTGTTCCGATACCAATTGCTCCATCAGAGGTAATCGAAAGAACTTCGCTATCGACAACATTCGAATGACCAAACTGAAAAGCGATTCGCTGTTTTGTATTGAATACATCACATGAAATAGGCCCTTTGATGGTAAAGTTTGTTGAATGTCTTTCACTCACTACTAATGAACTTCCTACTCTCTTGTCAAACGTAATAGAAGGAGCCTCTTGGTTTATAAACGAATCCGATGTCATTGATTGTTGTAAAAGCATCATTTGGTCACCGGTCGAATCATTGAACACATGTAAATTCGCAGTGGGTTCATTACCAACTGTAACCGGTACATTAAAGCCTGCTAATTTTGAGGTTATTCTTGCAGGATTTGTTCTCACTTTTAGAAAGTATTTTTCAGTGCCCCCGGACTCTTTGAACACCAAACTTGGTTGTCCATTGACGGTCTCCACACCAAAACGCATTTTTTGACCCCCACTTCTCGTCCAAATGTCAAGATATCCTTGATCGACCTTCGAACTGAAGCGTGCTATTGAATCTGATGTAATATACTGGTGAACTCGTAATATGGGGAATGAATTCTCAACTTCAAGCGATTGGTTGATCTCGTCTTGCGTTTCGTTTGTATAACCCACACTAACATAAGCATCACGGGCGGGGTCTGGGCGAAGGGTTGATGTACTTGTTGGATTGGGGGCCTTTGGTAACAAGTGTATTGTTTTTCCTCCAATGAGAACATCATTTGGATCAATCTGACTAGGAATGAGGGTTGCAACATAGTCGCTATTAATGCTAACGTTACACCCTCCAATCTTAAGATTGCCTCGAATGTCAAGATTTTTGGAAATTTTAAGATCACCTGAAATATGAACATCCCCGCCAACGTTTAGGGTGGAAGATGTAGAGAAGTCAATATGGTTCGACAAACTCTCGCCAATGTTCAATATATGCTTTTGTTGTGCTACGTGATAACTACCGGTAATAAGACTATTTTGAGTTGAAATGCGTTGATCGTTAAAGATAGCAAACTCTTTGATGGATCCGTCCGCTGTAGGAACACCAGATTCAATCTTCCATTTTTGCGATCCTGTAATAAATTGCACTCCACCAACGGTTGTCTCATCGCCAAGCCCAATCGTATTTGCCCGTATCGTTACATATGTATAGCGATCCCGTCTAATTTCAGTTACGTCAAGGGCACTCTCCGGATAAACTACACCCACACCCACGGACTTATCAGTAAACAGTACATCGCTTGATGTAGGTTTCAACCAGTGGCCAATTCTTTCATTGGTTGAAGTGAACATATCATCGTATATCTTAATGCCACCCCTCACAACGAGACCAAAGTTTGCCTCAGGTTGCGAGTTCAATCCTATATGAGGCGCGTCGGAATCCGTGTACTCAACTCCCTTGAATTGCCCGGCACCTATGATGCCATAGTTTCTTTTGAAAAACTTGGCCAAAGGATCTACTGTATTGGTCATGGGGTTTGTAGAATACAGGTCACTGCTAAAGTACGATTCTCCCTGGACGTGGAAATGCTTTCGTGGTTGAAATGTCCCCACACCCACCATTCCACTTTCAAATACACCCATTGTTGGTGGATTGTCTGCGCGGATCAAAGGATTGTAAATGTTACAATGTGAATATTGTCCTGGGTAAAAGTATATATTTTGAGGAACATTAGGATACGATGATTTCACACCGTTGAAGTAGTCTTCACGTCCATTGCCTGTAGCAATGATGAGACTCGCATCCCGCCTCTTGAGATCGTTGTTGTTTTCGCTCAATGCGCTCGTATGGCCAATGACAGCAACCTTGCGAATAGCAGGTTCAAGAGAGCGATCAAATAATTGGAGCTCATATCGCAAGTCATCGCGACTACTGGAGCCTGTGGGAGCTGGTGTTTTAACAACATTTAGTTGTTGATGTAAGTCATTGTCCATATCTAATGACGGAAGAAGAGGATTGAAGCCAACTGCTAATCGGCCAGGCATGGTTACGTTCATACCTATCTCGTTGATGTTGCTGTAGCTTGACGGATCACTGCGTGTGAAATCAATGTCGGCCCAACCAGATGGGTTTGTGGGATCGCGCACTTGAATTCGCGTTCCAAAACGCAACGTATTCGCAACTTCGAGGTCATTGTTCACAATAACACTGTCCGTGAAGTTGGCAATGTTATGAACCGTAATGTTACATAATGATGCTTCTGAAAGGTAAGTCTTTCCGTTCACAAACAAGTCAGATGCATTAATACCGTCATGAACGCGTAATGCGCCGTTAATCTCAACATTTGATTGAAAGGTAAATACACCTGGTGCGAACGATCCGGGAACTAACTGTTCTGCTCTTATGCTTTGACCAAGAGCACGGACATACAAAGAGTCGATATTACATGCCGTTTGGCTTTCATAATCGTAAATGAGAAGCTCCCTTGCGAAAATCGGCGCATTTGCACTGAATGCCATGAATTCACGATTCACATTAAATGACACTCCACCGTTAGCACTTTTACGAGGAACAATGTATGTGTATTCATGTGTCGTATTTGTTCGGATACCTACGTTTCCCCGCCAATCGATGGACAAATGAGGTGCGACATTTGAACTTGTATAGGTTGGGAAATCGGATGTTATGGTCTCCGATGTATAAAGTGTCTTTTTATAGGTTTGTGTGAAGTAGTTCGCATCTCTTCCAACGTGGAACTCGATCGGTACGTTGGATGATGTGTTGAATATGACAGGCGAAGTACGATCATTGCCTATGATACCTGTCCGAAGCTGAGCTTTGTTTTGGTTTTGAATACTTAAATGGGCTTTCGTGATGTCTTGATTAGGAGATGTTGTAATATTAAACTTGTAAGAATTACTAGTTGCTCCGTCCTTATTTGCCACATTGACATTGTGGGCATAATAAATATTGTTATTAGGGTCCCGTGTTGCATCCGTGCGCGAAAAGTATGCCGAACCCTCCCCGCTTGATACAACACTCCCGTGAATGGTTCCATCAACAAAGACATCACCACTTACGTATAGGGCATAGTCCGTACTTAAATTAGATCGGGCCACAAGTGACGTGTTGATAGCAACACCCGTGTTATCAACAATTAAATTATGACTTGGGGATGGACTTCCTTGGTTGAACCGCTCTCCAACAACCATATATTGTTGCTTGGGAACGAGACTCATCGTCTCATTCGTCTCATACAACCCAATCCCAATGTTCTCTATTTGTACAATATCTGGACGATATCGCATAAGAGCGGTATCTTCTGTTGACATTTGATCGTCAAATACCTCTGTTATTTGGACAGAGAATTATTGCTTTAAGCGCATAGCAAGACGACGACGTGTTTGTGCGTCTTGCTTAAACAAAAAATAAGGTAGTTCTCGCCTCAACATCATTCAATCAAAGTTGAAGTCCATACGTCCTTCCAAAGGCATCTTTTTCCATCCATGGTATCCCAAGCTCTTTTGCCTTTTCAAACTTAGTGTTCGTTTTTGTAACATCACCTACGACTACGATGAATGTTTTCTTGGAAACCGTTGAGGTCACCTTACCCTCAATAGATAGTATTGCTTTCTCCCAAGCTTCATTGCGAAACCCGGTGAACACAACATTCTTGTCTTTAAGGGCCAACAAAAGCGCATTTTCTGGGGTTTTGGGTTCTTGTGGGTTTGATGATTTGGGGCCGCGCGGGTTGGAAGAGGAACATACGTCGTTTCCAATCAAGCGTACCATTTTATAGAATTCAGGAAGACCTTCAAGAACGGAGGCCACTGCTGCTGCGCCCACTCCATCTACATGACGAACATCCATTGCTCGAGCCGAGTTCGAAATCGATAGAATCTCTGGATACACTTTTGAAATTGCTACAAGCTTACGCTTCCCGATTCCCCGACCAAACATGTTTGAGGCGCTCATATAATCAATACATGTCACCCTATCTTTTGCTTCTTGAATACTTTCGTATATTTTGTCTGCCATAACACCCTTCACACCATCCATATCTAGCAACTGCTTCTTTTGTACATTCATGAGTTGAGGTATGGTGCGAATACCAACTTCAATCATCTTCTTAAGGGTTCCCTTTGCTATATGTCGCACTCCAATTTGGTCTACAAAGTATTCAAGTTGTTTCAACAAGTAGCCTTCTGAAGTTTCAAGGTCTCGAAGCTGAATATCCACATGAGAATCCGTCCACACAAACGGTTCCGTGGGAAATGCAGGCCTACCGGAGGCAGATTGCCCGACTACTCGCACAACATGTGGTATCACATCCCCTGATCGAATAATGACAACCCTTGACCCTGGACCGATGACATTCTTTTCAATGTAGCTTGCATTGAACCCGGTTGCCCGTTTGATGTTAACCCCTGCTATAGCAACGGTATCGAATAAAAGAGTTGGCTTCATGAAACCATCTTTACTTACATTCCATTCAACACTTTGAACAATAACTTCCGCTTCTTGGTGTGTCAAAATGGACTTGAAAGCAAACGCGTATTTTGGGTTTTTGCCTGTCACGAGGCGATGTTGTTCATCTTGACGAACAACAATTCCATCAACTTCGAACTCCGAACTCTGACGGCGAGATAATAGAACAGATGATAGCTTTGAACTTGTTGTTTGAAAATCAGATAGAATCGTTGAATGAGGAGGTTTGAATCCCCAAGATCGCAATGTGTCAAATGAGAGCGATGGCTTCTCTTTTGGCTCAACCAACTCGTATGCAATAAATTGAATTTCATTGACAACCTCTTCATCGGGATGTTTTGCATTTACAGCACCAGCAACAACATTTCGGGCGTTAGATCCCTTTGACATTTTTGCGAGATGATCCCAGGAGGCTCTTCCTAAAATTAGCTCCCCACGTACGGCAATTTGTTGTACGCCTTGAGGAAAGCTCGTAGGAATGGTATTGATCTTACCAACCAAATGTGAGATATCTTGACCATATTCGCCATCTCCTCGTGAATAGAGCTTCACCATGCCGTTTTTGCCCCGAACAAACATAGCTGATACCCCGTCAAGTTTATCCGAAATGAGATAAGAGCCAGGATATTTCACTTTGAACTTGTCCAAGTGCTTTGAATCGTCCCGTATTTTATCAAGAGATCCCATATAGTAGGGAAGTTTTACCTTATCTCCCCGAACAGGAGCCCCTATTTTTTTGAGGAACGGATGTCTTGGGGCCAGTTGTGTAAGACGTTGTTTCAAAGCATCGTATAAGTCGTCTGATATGATTGGTGACGAAGAGTTGTGAAATGCTTCGGTTGCGTTCTCCAAAATCTCAACGAGCTTTGCCTCGGATAGTTGCCCAATGTAGTTAGGATGGTCTAACAAAGACTGAATATCAGTAGCAACCATTGTTCCTTCCTTGTATAAACTTATATGGTAAAATCTTTAAGGTTTGAAAAACCTTACATAAAGGTTTTACAAGGTTCAATTTATATACATGACATGGTGAGGCACAAGACAATACGGGATACAATGCAAACGTGCTTCTTAGAAGCATCAATGTACATTATTTGGTTATTTACTTTATTTGAAAAGCATGTTCTTCAAAACATATTGGCATTAGTACCGTCTCATATCCAATGTGTTCAACATATCGATCCCGATGGACATGTTTCTACCCTCTTTGAAAATTGGGTTCCGTTTCCCGTATGGTCCGTATCTCCATATACGAAAGATGTCACATTTGATGATAGCGGACACTTTGCTTTGATCGTATGGGACCAACAAACACAAAAACGGCACCATTTATGTCTTTCAACAAGTCATATGGCAAAAGCATTGAAGGTTTGCATAGGAGACGTTCATGACACTTGGATGTTACGTGATTGTGTTATCATATCGTTTCTTTTACAATACATACATCAACAATCGTCTGCAAATGCACGCACACGGCGCATTTTTGATGTTTCAATTGAAGAGAAAAGCATAATGAATAATCTCGAACCATTCATGACATGCTTGTACGTACCGGAGAATGTGACCTCCAATTTGGTTCAAGTGCTCCATAATCTAAAAACTCCAAAAGCATATGATTTGGGTCTCGGCCATAACCATAGCACGCGTGTGAGCATCATGTCACTTGACACCGATGAACCACAAGTTTTTGTCAACAATGACTACATCATGAGCTAGTGCTAGCGCTTTGCGTATTAAATTGATTTTTACACGATCTTTCTGTTGGTTTCTAGTAGTAAGATCGATTTGGCGAGAAACCCAAACGATAGATAGCATATGTTGCCTATTCTTACCTTTCGACAAGCCACATCTTCGGGCGAGACATCAATAGGTCTTGTTGAAGACGTGTCGACAAGAGTTCTCCAAACCGTCCGCGTAGGAGAAGGGGCAGGGAAGCTAAGCTCAGGTGGAGGCAACGCTTTCGTAGGCTATGAAGCGGGGAAAAAGAATACTAAAGGATCTTTTGCCACATATATCGGATACCGAGCTGGTGCCGAAAATACAAGTGCCTCATATGGAACATATGTAGGCGCATACGCAGGTCGGCAAAATAAACAAGGGGCAGAAAACGTCTTTGTTGGATTTCGATCGGGTGAACAAAATCTCGGTGGGTCTGATTGTGTTGCAGTAGGCGCATATTCCATGCGAAACAACGCTTCCGGGAACTATTCTGTTGCGGTGGGGTTTGCTGCGGGAGAACGTTGTCTCGATGGGAGCTTCAACACCATGGTTGGTGCGGAGGCCGGCCAAGATAATAGAAGTGGGAGTTTCAACACGATGACGGGGTATCGTTCGGGACGCTCAGCATTTCAAGGTAGCTATAATACATACTTTGGAGCATATGCTGGTTACTCAAATAACAATGGGAATGCCAATTGCTTTATTGGGTTCAAAAGCGGTGAATCCTTGCGTCAAGGGGACCTTAATATAGCCGTTGGGGCCTTTGCCATGGCACATGCAGAATATGGATCCTCAAACATAGCAATTGGTCCATATACAGGTTTGCTCAACAAGGGATCCGGAAATGTAATAGTGGGCTTACAAGCAGGTGCCAGTAATCACTTCGGAGATAACAATGTCGTGTTAGGTACAAACGCCGGAATTTCGAACCAAGGCGACGAAAATGTAATCATTGGCTATAACTCCGCGTCGCACTGGTCGGGTGATAAAAATGTACTAATTGGTACAAATATTTGTCAAGATGGAAGTGGTTCAATGAGCGTATTCATAGGATACAACACTGCAAACTCCATCTACCGTGGAGGGTCTTGCAACCTTTTCATTGGAACAGGGGCGGACTCCATTACATCAACGGTTGATAACGCAATATGTATTGGTACACGTAGCACAAAAACCGCATCCGATACGATAACAATAGGGGACACCATACAAAATGTTGGGTACAAATCGATCAATATGGGCTTTCAAATACAGTCTGATGCGATATACTCCGTATTGGTGGGCAATGAGCTCATCATCACAAGTGCTATCTATTTTAAAGACCCTCTTAACTTCAATTATCTAACAACCGTGAAAAAAGATGCCCTCGATAAGTTTGGCATAAGCAATATATCTTTCAACGATGAGTTTCCGGTAACTATTTATTATAACTCGAACGAAATATATCCCAATGCGGTCTTTGGGTACATCACATCAAACACATTTAATACAACGACGAATCCATATGCTAACGCGATCTCACCGAGCTCATACGACATTGTAAGCTTTTTGCCAGTGTCATCACTTTATTATGGATCTAACTTCTTCATCACATCGGATTCTGATTTGGCGTATAATTATACCAATGTAAATGTGAATAACGTAATTCATGAGAATTTGAATTTGAAAGGCACAAGCATAGCGAGCTACCAGAATGTTCCAACGTTTTCAAATGAGGGGTGCCTCATGAATGAGACATGGAAACCGGAGGTTGCCTATGTCAACAATGTTGTGGCAAATATAACGGCATTTGACGTGTCAGCAAATGTCATACCAATTCATTTTGCGAAAAGAGCAAAAGTGCCTACTTTGTCATTTGTGAACGACTCCAATACATATACACAAAATATGAGGACAATACTTCCGATTAACATTGGCGAAAGTTTATCAAATTCAATCTCATTTACAGAGGGTGTGACAATACCATTCTCTAAAACCGTTTATGCGAATAACAACCCCAATGAGCCTACATATGGGATGTTGTCCCAATCTTCGTGGAGTAACATCAGTGATATTATATACAGTCCTCACTTGGAAGCTACTTTTAGCACGGTTGATGCGTTTTCAATCTATCCTATTACACAAATACAAGATGATAACTCGAATTTGTTCGGGGTGGCCTCTAATGAAACACATGATGTGATTATCAACAAAAGGTACAAGAGTAAGTTTGTCGTAAATTCAATTACATGGCCCGGTTCGGAAAATTATAATGTTGATTCCAATTTTATCTATGTGTCATCCGGATTAGATCTTGCAAGTTCAACCAAACTAAGGTTTGAAAACCTAGATTCCAACGTCTTGCTATCATACAATGGAAGTGCTCATTACACTTCGAATGAAGTAAAACTCATGGTAGAACGGAAAATTGATAACTATTTAGACGGCCCCATAGCTCGAGAAGCTTCGTTCTCACCAACAAGAAATGCGTTGTCTTTGATTCATGGCCTCAATCAAACATTTCTTGGCACAATAGTTGTCTACATTATCAACCTACGCACCAATTTGAGCACATGGAATCCCAATGGCTCATCTTTTGCCGAAATATCAGACATGCTTGATTATATTGACAATATCGAAAACCTTATTTTCGAGTTACAAACGTCATCAACGTGGGTAAATCATGAAAATATAGGTTTATGGTGGGATTCGTATAAAGCTCTTCATGTGTTGTTTTTTGACAATGAAGTTCGGCGTAGTTTAGATAGTGTAACACTTGCCAATATAGAATCGGCACAAGAAACATTCGAAAATGCGTTCTTTGGATCTCAACGTAATGCATTCTTTCGACAGTTTACCATATTCAAATCGAATGTAACTAATCAACCATCATCGACCAATCCTCTAAATTTCATAAACGACTCGTATGAACTCTATACGATTACACAATCAAATGGAACCTTTGCCAATGATGATACAAGATCTCTAACATTTGTGCTTTGGAACGCTTACAAAGAATGGTATACGGCATACTTTCTAACACGCCGTCTATTTTTGACATACGATGATGTCCTTTCACAAAAGATTGCTCTTTCGAACATAGCTCCCTTGGTTGGTACCTATCAACCAATACAGCTTAGAGTGGAAGATAGTCTTTTTGAAATTAAAGTTATTGTACCCCGTCAGCTAGCATCTCTTTGGGAAGCAAACTACACTACCGCGAGTTCTACTCTTTTCACTAGTAACTTCAACGGGCTGGCATGTGAAAATATATCCTACTCTAACGCATTCATAAGAACATATCCTCATAGTGGATCGTTATTAAACATTCGTGGCGAGGTATCCACATCATTAAGAGACTTTACATATCGGCCGTACAACATATGGACTTCTGAAGAAGAACGCATTGAGTTCCTCTTACGAAATGAAAAAATGGAGACCAAATCTATATATTGGAATATATCCAAGTACGTATCACCTTCTTCACAACCGTTTTCGTACATTCATTATCCAACATCCAACGTTGTGACCAGTGTTGCAAATGTTCTTTTGAATGTCACTACATCAAACGTTACGATGTATCACTCATCTACGACGACGTGTAACGTTTACATCAACAATACGTTAACACAAACTTACAACACGAGTGTAGCGTATTTCCCCGTTAGTGCCTATAGTTCTATGGATGGTTTGAGGCAAGAGACATCTAATCAAACGTTAAGCTACACTATAAATGTATCACAAGCTTCCGGTAAGAATGTAACAACATATCGGAACTTGTTCACTCTTCAAGATTACGATATCAATGGGGCTTTGATTATTGCTTCTAGTTTTGTAAATAGGGTTGATTCCACAAACGTTATTGAAGGGAGCGAAAATGTACAACCTTCGTCCAATGTGTTAATTGACCATTTAACAACTCTCTCAAGAAGGCGACGAAGGCCTTTGAATCAGTCATACTCGATCATTTTGAACGATATCAATGATTTCACTCACAGAGCCATAAATATAACAGATCGACCAACAATCTACAAAAACATTGTAGCAACTCCGCGAGCCCCGTCGCAAAGTAATTTGATGCAAATGACACTCAACGAAGGTTCTTCTTCTATATTGTTTAGTTATTCAAATTTCAATGTATTGTCAAATATTGATCAATACGATTCTTACCTTCCAATCCAAAAGACATACATTTTTGAACCAGCAACCTTGATCTCTTGGTCCGAGACCAACTACTTTCAAACCATGAGATTGAACTTTGGACCCGTGCAAAGCTTCCATAATTCAAATATTGAGAACAAAGAGATCTATTTGCGAAGTCAGTTGCCGTATACAAGCTCAAGCATAACTTTTTCGAAATCAACACTTTCTTACAATGCTAACGGAACTTTAAAAACGGTAGAAGCTGAAATCATTCCAAAGCAATATATAATTGACAATGCATGGATTGTGAACACTCCGATAGAGTATCAACTTGAACTTGACCATGAATACAAGGTAAATATTTTGCCTTTCATAGCTGCATTAAGATCAAATTTATCCTTTATCCCCACCCATCTTCATATAAGTCAGGTCGTGAATGGTTGCGTTATTTCATCAGATCGCATTGTGAATATAGTTGACTTGAGTCAATTAAACTCGGCAAGTTTCTTCTATCAAGCGTCAAAAAGATACCATAGAGATGAACTCCAACTCTATTTCACGAGAAATGTTGGCAACGACAAAGTTGCGAGTTCCGTCAAAACAGTTTCAGTGGTTCTAAAAGTATTACCTCTTCAAGATGCCTTTTTACTAACGTCGGGTCTAGTAAAACGATATCCAATTACATCCAACGTCTTATATCAAACGAATTTTGATTATCCATTTAGTAGCATTCAATTTCAATTCACCGACACAAATAAGTATCGGTATTTTCTAGATAATGAGGAGTTCACCCCAAGTGCTGTCCGTCTTGTGACCTCTGATGAAATTTCGTCAAAGAATTTCGAAATAGTAAAGAAAATTCGATCAAGGCTTGACGAAAATCTCCTTATCCCTTACTCAATTAATGCTGGTGGTCAAGGTATTTCAACGGAATCTTTCTATTTGTCTTGTCAACATCTCTATCACAATGATTTTCCGCAACAACAAGACTTGATTGGTTCAAGTGATTTTGTTATTCAATCCCTTGGCACATTGCCAACTTCCAATATCTTAAAAGGACCCTTATTTCAACTTTTGGAAACCTTGACCGACGGAGGCCGACCAATAAACCTCGACCTTGAGACGGATGACATGACCCTTTCATTTGGGGCGCTTGGTTTGGAAAAAGGATTCCTATCACATAGTTCAATTGTAAGTAATACGAAATTCAATACGGTGTCATGGTCGAATATTATGAACAATATGCTCGCTTACATCCCGTACACTCCCATGTCTCTTTCAAACGAAACGATAAAGATGTTCATTGGGTTCAATGGGTTTACGTCACCAGAATATGAGATCAAACTGAAAAACTATTGGTGGAGGCCAAGTGCTATACCTGTTTTTGCTGGTCGGCAAACCGTGGAAGGGAGACGCATTGTCCTTCCATTACACCTACGGTCCCATGGCATGATAGAAGACAATGTCATAATCACACCGAACGAGTTCGACGTTTCTTACCACAGTAATGTTCTTCATTCAGCTTTTAGTCATCCATCAATAATCATAAATGACATTGAAGTGCCTATAAATTACACCCAAATGGTATCATCACTACCACCCTTATTCAAAACAACTAATATTGGTATTGTAATTGACGAGTCCGATGCGTTTTCATTAAAGGCGCTTGTAGCGGATACGGTCGTCTCATTTGACAATAAAGCAAGTGACAACCTCATCCTTTATCTTGGAAAAAGGCCCGTGAATGGTGTCATCAAGCGAACAAATCTACAATCAACATCAGACGAAGCTAGATGGACATTTAGCAACCTTATTAATAACGACCTTCATTACCAACACCTAGGTGGTAATACTTTGGCTGACGAATTTACATTCAGATATTCCTCTACACCGTATGATGTGTCAATTGAGCAAATAACAGTTTCTATTAGTGTTCGCAAGCTTCCTCGTCTTACGAAAAATACAGCAGACACCATTTTCCATACAACTTCCAATAATGCTTTGTCCACAATACATTCTTTAAAAAGAACTATACAACTAGACGACATCAATGCCAATCTCCATGTCATATCTTCTGAAAATGTGGTGCTAACATATGGAATAGGGAACGTTTTCCCTTATTCACAAGCGGATGTGTTGAGTCAAGGTTACAAAATTGCTCCCTTGTACTTCGAGAATCCGGAAAATACCGAAGCACCTTACCTTGACTTCAGTTTACAGTTTTGCGTAAACAACTTTACGGATTACCATGTCCATCACTTGAGTACGTACGAAATTTATAATGAACTTTTTGTATATAGTTGGGATTCAAAGCTCAATTACTTTCAATCATTAAATGACGTGGTAGTGAGTGCCCCATACATTGAGAACCAAGAGCTAACTTACGATTTTGATGTGAATTCTGTTCAATACATTGACTTCGAAAATAGGGAACTGAATGTTGCCTTTGAATTCCAACCAACGACCCCCTTGTTCGATGGTGACATTATCCAAACGGAAGGCCGGCTTCTTGCACATCTATATGAAGCGTTTTCCTTTGAAATTTCATTCCTTGATACACTTAATCAAGTGCCATTGCGTGTGAAATTTGAGAATTCAAGGCTGGTTATTCTTTCGTATGAAGTTGAAAGTGTTGTGTTCTTCACATATGCTGTGAAAGACAGTGTTCTTTTCAACAAATGGAATAAGATTATGATAGTATGTAATGATAGCTCTTATGACAATCTCTTGTCAATCTATGTTGACTTTGATCCATTTAGCTCATTGGCAGACAACCAATCTAAAAATATTTTGCGTTTACTCAATATTCAAAAGAGCATCTTATTACAGAGCCTTAAACGCATAGTTGTGTCCTCTGATGCCCAAAACAATTTCGTGGCGGATATTGATCAAGTGATATCTAGTGAGAGACCCGGGGATCACTTAAATGCTACTATTCAAGCAACAAACCTAGCAATCAACCTACAATTCCGAAATCTCGAGATCTATTCAAGCACAAATGCTTCTTCATCGTTGGTGGGTGCGGGCAATGAAACGTATAACGTTGTACTTGGTCGTCAATTACAAGTCAAAGGCATAAATAATGTATGTATTGGAACGAACTTCTCAACAACGGGCAAGAACTCGATTATTCTAGGAAACGACATTGGAAAGCAATCTACGAATGACTTGAACCAAATTTACGAGTCCATCATTATTGGAAATACGAGCTTTCAAAACTCGCTTGCACGTGACATCATATGTATTGGTACGGGGAACATGAATCAACTTGTCCCAAATGTAGCGCTTGGGATAACATCTGATCAAATTGATCAGTTTCTTTCAAAACGGCCTATCATCATTGGAAACGACATTGGTCCTGAAAAAGCAGATTACCATGTAAATTTGGCAAATACCGTACTCCGAACATCTATTCGATCACAACAACAAGGTGAAATAAGTCAGCTGTTGAACACTGATCAGATCTACATCGGTCTTGATGGCGAATATGTGGGCATAGGTTTTGAAAGTAACGCTTCTCTTTCAGGAAGCTCCATTTTTCAAGTCAACGGTGAAATATACGCCAAATCAATACGGACGGACTCTTTCACTTTCTTGAGCGAAATAACTTTATCTCAAGCATCGCTTGAGTCGCTTACCACGTCAAATTTAACTACGTTCTACGTTCATGCTTCAAACATATTCACTACAAGTTTTATAGCAAGCAACATTGATGCTCAAACAATTCACACCTCATCATTGGTGGTTGATGATCCCATATCGCATTTATTTGTTGAAAGTTTGGGGACATGTAACGTGTCATTGAGTACGTTATCTTTGAGTAATGTTCGCATAACGGGATCCATGTACATAGAGCCAACTGCCGTTGGGAATATCATTACACCCGATGGATTATCAGCAACGGTTTATCAGCGTTTCCATCATGTACAAATTCTTACGGCTGAAGCCAATGAAATTGTAATACAAGAAAACGGATACCATTACGTAGATGAAAGTGATGTGGAGGTATTTCTCAATGGAATCAAGTTGAGCTATTTTACAAACGATCAACAACACTACAAAGTTGGGTTTGTTCAAGATCTTGTGAATGTAACAACAACATTTACCATCACATTGAATGAAACAGCTTATGAGAACGATCTGCTAGACATCAAAATTCACCCAAAATTGGTTTCATTATACGGCAATTCAACGGATCTGTTCATTTTGAATGACAACATGCTCCTACTGAAAGGTGCTTCGGATATGTACATTGAGAATGCTACCTTTTGTAACGTTCGTGTTCTTGGACAACATATGATTGATCCGTTCAATGTACGAACACCATATCAAGTTGAGAGCGTTCACGAGGTATTCATTTTACCAAGTGTTCATCGTGTTCTTGAAATGACAAAGGCCGGCTATTTTGAAGCTTCTCCATTAGATTCTCATATATACCAAAATGGAATGAAGCTTACATACATAGATGATCTAACAAAAGACTTTGACTTGTCGTTTTTGTTTGATACAGATAAAAATGAGACAAAGTTCACAATCACTTTTGAAGAAGACATTGAACCCTTCGATGTGGTTGATGTTACTATATTTCCAAAGCAAACTCGTGATGATTTTGGCTACCTTTATCAAAACTTTTCAATTAACACAACTTGGAATGAAACGGGCTCAAATCTTCATCTTATTGGATGTAATGTTGGTCTTAACACTTCGGAGCCACAAAGTACGTTACATGTCGTAGGAAACGTCATCATAGATGGAGAACTATCGCACTATAGGCATCCATACGGTACGAATGGTTTGTTTGGATCGGAGAGTTTACCCATCAGTGGGGGAAACCTTGTAATTGACCTCATTGTTCACGCAAATGTGATTATTGAACTTGATAGCACCGTTGATATATTGAATATTTCATTCACAAACCTCATACAAGGTCAGCGCGGTGACATCGTTATCATTGACAGGTGCCTCTCAGGTCGTGATATAACTATTGATTCTCGTGTGAGATTTAGCGCAACACGGCCACTTCAAACGAGTCCTCTACTCGACCAAACTTACATTGTTGACGTATTGTCTTATAATGTGATCAAAAATGATCTTATATTAGGATCTTATTCCCGTTACACGTAACTAGTTTGTAAAAGCAATTTGTATACGCCTCGTCGAGGTGTTTAAAAACCATTTCCGTCCATATTTTCTTTGTAACCATTGCATTCTTACACTTTCGTCTTGCTCGTACGGTTTTATTTTTGCCAATATGAGAACCCCGACATTATATACTATAACTATTATTCCCCAGACTTGGGAAATAATATGAATGAAGATTGACACAAGTTGACATGAAACCATGATTGATCCCATACTTCCCTCAAATGATAAGGCATATGAAGAATTTAACCTTCTAGCTATGAGAAGGGTCATTGCGGACGCGTAAACGCAAAGCTCCCCTGTTGATGAAACAATCTCAGTGATAAAAGCCTTTGGTAAGTTTTCGGGAGAAATGAACAGGTTGTAAACACAACTTGAACCAAACAAAAGGTTAAGAAGAACTAGTTGAGGTATACTTCCATTCGATGATGAGCTAAAACTTCCCAATATTATTGCGTTGAGAACCATACGAAGATGCTTCAAGGGTATTGAAAATAGTTGAAAGTATGTAAACGTTGACATGGATTTTGATTGGAGCTCTTGAATATATTTGTTTTTTAACTTATCATACATAACCATCATGGGATTCGTGTTATGAATAGGACCTCGACTGTTTTTCACGAATATTCCGACTTTGTCAAGAACTTTTCGATTACCTCTCCATGTCCCAAAAGGTCGGGATACCATCCAATCGTTAAACCTGTGCAACCTCTTGCTATATTTAATCTTGCGCTCACGTATAGCATACTTGTGAATATAAAAGATTCCAAATGATAAGATTGGAACAGGTACAAGAACCAATAAAATTATACCAAAGCAGTATGCTTCGAAAGTTCCTAAAACAAGCATACTCACGGTAGCTTTTGAAAATGGAGTTATTAGTGTAAATGCCAATATAAATTCAAGTTGTGGAAACCCTAGTATACCGTTTAATGGTTTACCTTTTCTAGCCAATATCTTTGAAAGTGCCAAGTGGGCTAAAATAAATGGTGTGACAATACAAGCGTAGGCCATTATCAAATAGATTGCGTAATTCCATTCTTCACTGTCATGTGGTATTGATAAAAGCTTTCTTGACTTTGAATCTATTATTGATGTAAATATGTTTGTTTTGAAATTCAGAAAACCCATATTTGATGCTAATGAAGAGAATGCTACAGGTATTTTTCCTATTTGTATTTGACTTTTCAAAGATGCGCCTTGAACAACGGATACCATAGCTATGAGACCTATTGGATCTGGTGATGGGATGGACGTTCCACCTGCAACAGATGCTACAACGCTCGTTACAACCATTGTAGTAACTGTTGTTACAACAGTTGCCGTGACGGTAGATGCTATCACAGAAGATAGTTCTTGAATTGATGGATTCGTTGTATTTGGAAGGTATATAGCTGGTGGCGGTGGTAATGGTGGTGGTGGTGGTGCCGGAGGTGGTGGGAGCGGTGGGGGTGGTGGTGGTGGCGGGGGAGGTGGTGGTGGTGGCAGCGGAGGTGGTGGCGGTGGTGGTGGTGGAGGTGGTGGCAGCGGGGGAGGCGGCGGCGGTGGTGGTGGTAGAAACGTTCTCGGAAAGGAAACGTTGAACCTATTTACACATGATTCAATACAAGTAAATGAATTACATGAATAAACTTTCCAGTGGTATGAATTATATTTCTGAATATCACAAACCACAGAGGATTGTTGAGAAGTATGAAAACATTCAATTTCTTGGAATGATACATCTGATGATAGATACATTTTGTAAAAGTCTGTGTTCAAGCTCGAAGTCCATTCAAAAACTAAATCTGAAGGAAGTGTTGGTGTAAGAAAGGCATTGTTCTTTGGGGAAATGTACGAAACAATTTGAGGTGCTTGCGCATCTGTAATTTGGTATACGTCATGTTTATTGGGTGTGGACATGGAAACATCATATGAGCAAACGGGAAGACTTTGTGGATCAAATTGAATACGCAATCCTTGAAATAAAATAGCTTCCATGTAAGAGATTTGAATACCATTCGAGCCATCATAGTTTTCCAAACCTATGGTAGCGCTCCCACCATATGAAAGTGAGGATCCCATCAATGATAAATAATCCATTTGAATTGTACCATTAGTCATCAGCGTTGTTGAAAATGATCCAAGAGGCAAGTCCGAACCATAGAATCCAACATTCGTCCATTGTATGTGAAATGAATCAGATGAATTCGTATATGTGTAAATACCGCGTTGGTGGAACATAAGGTCGTCCCAAAATGGAGCGATGTAGCCATTTGGCGGGTTTGATGATGGAATTCCAGTATTCGAGTACGAAGTCGATTGGGCTTCAAATGTTATAAGACCGTTTGTTGACAAACTCAATCTTGTTTGTTTTTGACAATAGAATGGAAACTCAAATGGTAACAAAACAGTTGTGGCACTATCATCTCCTTGAATTTCTAATAAATGTCCTAATATGTAGTTATTTGCACATGTGTATAATGTTTGAACAATTGGTATGTATGGAATAAGAAAGGATAGCACTTCAACTATTCTCCATAGCCTGAGTCGACTCGTAACCTTTATCATGATATGGGATAGATGGCATTCGGTGCCATTCTTGTATTCTGCTCAGAAATGATATAAAGATTATTAGTCAAAATAGACTACTCTCACGTGATTTCTCTATACAATACTATATACATCAAAATGGATATGCTTGGCACAACTAAAGCAAGCATGAGCATCTGTGTAAAAAACCTTCCTACTTTTGCCGATGATCTTTGGCTCTACCGCCGATTTGGTCAGTTCGGTGCTATTTACAGTGTGCGGGCAATGATTCAAGAGGACACCCAACAATGTCAGGGTCTTGGATTTATTAACTTCGTTAACTATTTGGACGCCCAAGCTGCAATTGCGCACATGAACGGCGCATTCTTTGATGGAAAGCGTCTTGTTGTTGAAATGCAACGTGCCCGCCGGAAAACAACCGCCGTTCGCGGCGTGCGTAGCCCTTCTGTTAACATTGGGTACGAGGAACTGCCCCCGATGCCCCTTGCTGATGGCAATGGCAATGGCAATGGCAATGGCAATGGCAATGGCAATGGCAATGGCGATGTAGCCGTTGCCATTTAAACTGAATTAGTAAGTAGAATGAATAGGAAAATGAGACTATTTCAATTCATTCAAGAGTCATTTTTATCCATTCTTTCGCATGTATATACATTATGTGAAAAGTACATTATGACAGATACATCAAATATCAAGTTAAAAAAAATAGAAGGCTTTCTATCACATCATGATTGTGATGCAATTATTGCTTTGGCAAAGATGAAAGGCATGGGGCCAAGCCAAGTCGACGGTGGTTCATTGAGAGGTGAGCGCATTGACAGAGAAATAAGAAACAGTGAGCAATGTTGGTTACATAATGGGGAATCTCCAATTGTAAGGACTATCTCATTCAAGGCCAATCGATATGTAGACGTCCCAACAGTTCAAGAAGCATTACAGGTGCTTTGCTATCAAGAAGGAGGACAGTATGAACCTCATTACGATGAGCAGTTTGCGCTTTTCACAAAGCCCTATAACCGATATGCCACACTTCTCATATACCTAAACGATGACATGGAAGGTGGCGAAACCGTATTTCCTCGATTAGACATGGAAGTTCGGCCAAAGAAAGGAGATGCCATTTACTTTACGAACATCAACATTTCAAATAGAAAAAGGCTATTCTACTCGCTTCATGGAGGGAAAAAGGTGACGAAAGGCGAGAAATGGGTGGCAAATAAATGGATCAGACTCCGTGATTGATAAATAGCTCAAAAAATGAGCGTGTAGCCCAATTATTTTTACATTATTACTTCAGAACCAATGACAACAGAGCACCAACCAAATGTTATTGGAGGGAAATTAAAGTCAAATGATGAGATTCAATTTGTCCTTGACATGCAACATGCGGGCTTTGTAGTCAATTGGTTCCAATTCCGTGACGGACGTTCGGGCCCTACCGTATTTGGCTCAATCCATGCAGTCAAGTGCCGAACACGTATTCCGGTTGGTGCTATGGAAATGGGTAATAATGATGTCGTTTATCCGATGTGTATGGGGTAAGGGAAAAAATAACACGATAATGGGCTGTTCATAGCAAAAACTGAACGGTGCCTTTGATGTCCAGTTTAACACGGAAACGAAAACTCAACGTAAATGGATTACCAAGAAACGATTATGAACTTGTTTAACTCTTTTGAGAACGAGCTTGTAAGCAAAGGAGTTCCACTAAACACCGCAGTAATGGATCAGATAAATGAACTAAAATGGAAGGTGCTATGTGCCAATTCCATACAAACACAAGCGAAGCTCGACAAACAACAACTGTCTCAACTCATTTTTACCGACCTTCCTGAACTTGAGGACGCTTAAGAAATCATCAAAATATAAAATCACCAGACAAAAAGGACCAATGGCATACTCAGCAGACGTTGATCTGCTTTTGTACATGGTTTGTCATGATAGCGCAAGCTTTGAGCGCGCTTCAAAGTACTCAATGTACTCTTGGATCATTCCTATTCAAATACCAAGCACTGTATATATGGAAAGTATCGTATTTACTCTCTTACCACAACGTATTCATGAATGGAAAGACAAGACACATGTTGGCATTATAAAGTATAGCTTTGAAGAAAAGACACCGTTTTATAACTTTCCTCTTTTGTGCTCCTCTCACCCTCTTGTGGATGTCTTTACGTTTGTGAATGGTCATGAAGATGATTTCAACTTACCCAATCCATCTATGATCGCGTACGCAGGCATATGCCACACCCTATTTCCCGTGGTTTGGTACAATCTTTTGCGTGAGTTTGATGTGGCCCCGGAACAAATGTTCAATGTGGACATTCCTGCCTTTTACTCCAACTTTTGGATCGCCAAAAAGGAATACTTTCAAGATTACCTTGACTTTATAAACGAATCCATAAAAGTGATGGGATCGAATAAAGAGCTCGCTCGCTTGTTGTCGTATAATGCCAACTATCTTGAAC
>Ga0209768_10000687_pt1 | contig 22452 bp, 22 predicted proteins | sample LauGreSBDMM110SD_3_FD_187564 | JGI IMG/M metagenome (GOLD analysis project Ga0209768, IMG submission 187564) | Freshwater lake microbial communities from Lake Michigan, USA - Sp13.BD.MM110.SD (SPAdes) (version 2) | ecosystem: Environmental > Aquatic > Freshwater > Lake | place: Lake Michigan... | reverse complement strand
TGCCAAATACGCTAGTTAATACCAAAATTAAACCAAGTAGTGGCAGCGTCCTCATGAGTGTATTCTTACCACTCTTATGGCAAAGATTCTAATGCTGACTAACTCAACTGGTGCATCCGCTGATGTGCTGCCAGCTCTGGGCTTACTACAACATGATGTTCGAATCCTGCCTGCTGAAGCATCCGTTTTAGTAGATGCGCCAATTACAGATTGCATAATCATTGACGCAAGGCGCGAGCTACCAACCGCAAAGTCTTTTACAAAGTTAATTACTACCACCGGCGTATCAACACCATTAATTATTGTTACAACCGAAGGCGGCCTATCAGCTATTAATGCTGATTGGGGTATTACAGATGTCATCCTTGATACCGCAGGACCAGCAGAGGTGGATGCTCGAATAAGAATCGTAATTGGCAAAGATGCAATTACCCAGCTTGCTAAAAATCCTTCCCTTAAAGAGATTAGATCAGGTGATGTAGTAATTGATGAGGATTCATATACGGCCAAAATTAAAGGGCGAACTTTAGATCTAACTTTTAAAGAGTTTGAACTTCTTAAATACCTAGCCCAACACCCAGGCAGAGTTTTCTCAAGGTCGCAACTGCTGCAAGAGATCTGGGGATATGACTACTTTGGTGGAACTAGGACTGTTGATGTTCATATCCGTCGTCTTCGCTCAAAGCTAGGACCTGAGTTTGAATCAGTAATCGACACTGTTAGAAATGTTGGTTACAGATTTAGCACAAGTAATAACCCCGTAACTGCAGATATTAGTTAATAACACATTGCAACACTTAGATCACTTATCTGATACCCAGCAATCACTCGTTCTTGATTTAATAAATCGCACCACACATCATGATGACGCGCCTCCAATTGCAGAACACATCCTGCTTCACCTTCGCTATGGCGGAGATAAGGCAGATTCTCATTTAGTAGTTGAAAAAGATAACCAAGTTATTGGCTATGCCCATCTTGATCAAACCGATCTAGTTGCTGGTCCATCGGTTGAGTTAGTAGTTGATCCAAGTTATCGAGGTGCGGGCGTTGGAAAAGCGCTATTAAGTGAAGCGATTAAAATCTGTGGCAAATCATTAAGACTTTGGGTTCATGGTGAGGCAGAGGTGGCCCATAATCTTGCTGCCTCATTTAATTTTGAAAAAATAAGAACAGTACTTCAAATGAGTAAATTACTAACAGATATCCAGCCATTACCAGTCCTTGATAAAGAAATAATCATTAGAAGCTTTCTGCCTGGAATAGATAGTGATGCTTGGCTTAAGTTAAACAATAAAGTATTTAAAGATCACCCAGAGCAAGGTGGTTGGCACTTATCTGATCTAAACCACAGGTTAAGTGAGGAATGGTTTGATGAAAAAGGCTTTTTTATTGTTGAAAAAAATAAGCAAGTAATTGCCTCAACTTGGACCAAGGTTCATGGTGAGCACTCACATGATCATGACGGTGAAGCATCACATGCTCACCCAGCGATTGGTGAGATTTACATAACCGCAGTCGATCCTGAATACGCTGGTCTTGGTATTGGTAAGGCATTAACTATTACCGCACTTAATTACTTAAGGTATCAAGGACTAAAGGAAGCGATGTTATATGTTGATTTTGATAACAAAGCAGCTCTAAACCTATATGACTCGTTAGGGTTTAAATTATCTAGTAAAGATGTTTTATATAGATTAAAAGCAAGTTAGATTTAATGATCTTCACTAAAAGTAATTAAAGTTTCAATATATGCATCACCTTTTATACCAAGATTTTGGGCATCAGGAGGAGCTGTAACTGGCTCAAAACAAATGCCTTCATCATCTTGTGAATAAAGCATGAAGTAAGGTGAATCAAACTCCATAGTTATCCGAGCAGCTCCTGGCCAAATGATCTCTGGTATTCCAATGACATCAGTAAATGTGTCGTCCCATGGTGGCTGCGTTGGAGTAATTAACTCACCAGTTGGCAAATAATCATCACCCCTTTTAAACATTTTCTTTGCATTAAAAACAATCTCTGCCGTATCTCCCTTGCCAATATCGCGAGCAAACCAAGGATGAAAACCTAAAGTAACCGGCAGTTTGCATCCTGCTGCTTCATAATCTAATGACCATCTAATAGCGTTATCTAATATTTCATATCGTTGAGTAACGGAAGCACCATTAAATGGCTCGGGCAGCTCTAAATACTGGGCGCCATTTCCAATATCTTCCCAAGAAGATGTTGCGCCAAATCCAATTAAAGCATGTGGTGGATCAAAGTTATTTGGTAGTTGATATTCATTACCCTTTAAATCCTTGATGATTCCATCTCTAATGCGCCCTGCAAATGGCACCATAGAGAACCAACCCCAGGTGTAGTTCTGTCCTCTAAAGGGCACTGCAAACTGCATATCCCGCCACTGCACAGAGGTAAGACGGGCTCCCTGATCTAGATCTATACCAATTGATATCTGATCACCATCAATATTTAGCATCTAGTTAGATCTCATCTCTACCAGGAGGTAGTGCGCCAGTTCTAGATACAGTAATAGCAGCAGCCCGTGCTGCTCTATCTAACATCAAAGTAAGCCGCTCATTAGTTAACTTATCTAAGCCATCTTCAATAATTGCCTCAACCAAAATTGCTCCAACTGTGTCACCAGCTCCTACCGTGTCTGCAACTACAACCTTTTTTGCATCAACACTTATTTTAGAATTTTCTCGATATCCCGCTAATCCTTTATCACCGAATGTAACCACAATTAGCTCTGGTCCCATTTCTAGCCATCTCTTTGTTACCTTATCCAGGTCCTGACCTGGATACAGCCAGTAAATATCATCATCACTGACCTTCACCGCATTAGAAATTGATACCCACCGCTCAACTTGCTTCACATATTCTTGCCTATCACTCATTACAGCAGGTCTTATATTTGGATCAAAGACAATTGGCGCAACTAATGAAACCTTCTTTGCCCATGCAAATAGAACTGATGCCGCAGGCTCAATCGCTGTGACAAGTGTGCCAATGTGAAGAAGTAATGGCTTTTTATCGGCTGCATCAGGTAACCAAGAGTGTGAAAAATCAAAGGTGGCGGTGTCATCTATTACAAACTCATATGTGGCGCCGCCCTTTGAATTTAAAGAGACAATTGCAAGACAGGTTGGCTTATCTGAAAACTTAACAAAATCTAGTAATACTCCATCTTTTTGTAACTCTTTAAGTGCCATTTGGCCATACTTATCAGTTGATATGCCATCAATAAATTGTATTGTGATTCCAAGCTTTGATAGTGCCTTTGCAGTATTTGCCGGTCCACCACCAACAACAGCTTTGCGCTCAGTACCATCTGAAATTAAATCAATTAATACCTCACCACATACCCAAACCTGATTATTCAAAGAATCTCGCCTTTGCGAGCAAGAAACTCAGTTAATACCTCAACTCCAAGTAAGTGATCCTCTACTTGCGGTAATCCACTAATTAATAAAATACCAACAAAGCCTTCATTTTTTGTGATTAAAGGTAGGCCGCCGCCATGAATAGCATGGGTTTCATTTTCAACATTATTCTCCTTGTGCCAATCCACCCCACGCTCTTCAGCGCTTACTCTCTCATACAGGGTTGAGTGGTGCTTAAGCATTACAACCCTTGCCTTACGATCTATCCACGATTGATTCTCGCTTTTTGATCCAGGAAGAGATACGTGGTAGATAAGCCAATCTAAAAGCCTTACCTCTACCGCTATCGGTAAATTTTTCACCTGGCCTAATGATTTTGCTATCTCACCAATTTCTAACGCATGAGAGAGATCAAGGGAAGGTAGCGTAAGTATTTGCTCTTCAGTTAGTAGTTGAGCGGTAGTAAAACCACCTGTAGTTTGCATAGGGTTACTCTATTGGCATTTATTGTAAATATAAACGTCATGATCTGGCTCATTTAAGTTTGTTGTCAGATTTAGACTAGAATATTCGGATGCAAGTATTTATAACTGGCGGAGCAGGATTTATTGGATCACACCTTTGTGATGCTTTAGTAGCAGAGGGTAAAGAAGTTACTATCTTAGACAATCTAAGTACTGGATCTAAAAAAAATATTGCCCACCTTGAAGGCAAGATTAAAGTATTTAAAGGAGATATTAGAGATCAAAAGTTAGTTGAACCTCTAGTGGCAGGAAGTGACCTCATCCTACACATGGCAGCTGCCCTAGGTGTTGATAATATTTTAGAAAATCCTATTGAATCGGTTTCAACTAATTTTTATGGCTCAGAGGTTGTCTTAAATGCTGCTACAAAATACGACAAAAGAATAATTATTGCTAGTACTTCTGAAATTTATGGAAAAAACCCGAAACAACCGCTATCAGAAACAGATGATCGAGTCATCGGTACTCCCCAAAAACTCAGATGGACCTATTCTGATGCAAAAGCACTTGAAGAAGCGACCGCCTATTCACTTTTTTTAACAAAACAACTTAAAGTTACTACAGTCCGCTTGTTTAATACCGTCGGGCCAAGACAAACTGGCAGGTACGGAATGGTAATACCGAGATTTATTCATGCGGCTCTTAAAGATAATCCAATAACTATATTCGGTGACGGTAAGCAATCCAGAGTTTTTTGCCATGTACATGATGCAGTTACTGCGATATTACTACTAGCTATAAATGAGAAATCTATAGGAGAAGTTTTTAACATTGGCGGTATTGGGGAGTTTTCAATATTGGATATTGCAAAAAAAATTATTTCTCAAACAAAATCAAAATCTAGTATTACTTATGTAAATTATGAAGATGCATACAAAATAGGGTACGAGGATGTAGCAAGGAGAGTTCCTAATATATCAAAAATTAAGAATTTTACAAAATGGGAACCAAAAAGTGATCTTACAACAATTATTAACGATATCGTAAAAAGTTTGAATTAAAGAAACTTAGACCAGCCGTAGTCGTTTGAGTCTGCTGATAAATCAAATACTTTGGTTTTACCATTTAGCCAAACTTTAAAATCTATTTCTCTGTGCGGAGTCACTATCAAACCTAAGTCAACTGATGCATCTAAATCTATGGTTTTTTGCCCCTCAAATTCACCGACTAGTGGGTCACACCAAGTTAAAATTGCTCCTAATAAAGTCAATTCCTTTATAAGTAATAGTGCTGGTGACTCTCTTAAATCTGGAACACCAGCTTTATAGGCAATACCTGCGATTTGAACTCGCAAACCTCTTAAACTACCACCCATTGCAGCTTCAATTCTGCCCGCAATATGTTTAGTTATATGTAAATTAGTTTGATTTGCTAAACCAATAAACTTTGCTTTAACACCAGCTGTTTCAGCAGCATAGCTTAGATAGCTTGGATCTACAGGAATGCAGTGACCACCCACACCAATGCTAGGAAAGAATTGCATAAATCCAAAAGGTTTAGTTGCGGCTGCACGAATTGCCTCATTAGCAGAGAATCCTATTGCATTAGATATCACAGAAAATTCATTAGCTAAAGCTATATTTATTTGCCTAAAAGTATTTTCAAATAACTTTGAAGCCTCCGCCACCTCGGGCGAACTGACTTCTTGAATCGTTTCGCAAAATGATTTATACAAACTAACTGTCTTTTCAGTAGCTTCAACTGTTAATCCTGATATAATACGGGGTGTATTTAATAAATTCCACTTATCATTACCTGGGTCAATTCTTTCAGGAGCTGAAGCATAAAGGAAGTTAACTTTAGACCTAGTTTCAATTAAAGGTTTAATAAAGTTTCGGAGAGTGCCAGGATAAGAAGTACTCTCATTAACTATTAAAGCTTCATTTCTTACTGAGTCTGCAATTTGTGTAACTGCTAACTCTAAAAATCTTAAATCTGGATTTCTTTCTAAGTCAAGAGGAGTAGGCACAGCAATAATAATTACTTCACAACCATTTAAATTTGATATTGAATCTGTGGGAATATACTTACCAGTATCTAACAATTTACGTAGTTCTAATTTATCAATACCAGGTATAAAACTAATACCTTTTGTAAGATCGCTAACAAGATTTCTATTAGAGTCTAATCCAATAACATTATGCCCGACACCAGCAGCGCCAACTGCCAATGTCAAACCAACATACCCTTGGCCAATAATAGCAATTTTCATAAAATCCTATTCGTATCTTATTATATCTGATATAAATTTATAACTAAGGAGTTTCTAAGTCGTTGATAACAAAGTCTCGTAACTCTTTATTGAAAGGATCTAATATTAATAATTCTTGCTGAGCACGTTTTCTTTCCTCTATGGGTGCTGAAGTATTGACTAATATAAGCCCCCAAGCTGACGGAGCATTTGGATTAAATTTTACTGCAGCGCGAGCTATATCAAGAGATTGCGGAAGAAGATTTGATTTAAGTAATAACTCGCCAACGCGATTGTATCTAACGGTTGATTCCGGATAAGATAATGCCGATTCCATAGCTAAATTTCCATTGCCTGTTTTATTTGCTTGCACCTGCATACTGTCCACTTTATAGTAAGGGTAGGTAAAAATAATTCCTAAGAAAAGCGCAAAATAACTAAAAGGTCTAACAAAATGTAATTTATTAAAATCTATTTTTGCGCTCTCACTATTTTCATTAATTGATTGGCATGTTAAGCCAATAATAGCTCCTGACAGTATCGCATTCCATGTAAGCATAGAAATATTTGCGGGACTAATTATAGTTTGTAGCTGATAACATATCCATGCACAAAAAAGTGAAACATATTTTAAATCAAATAATGCAATATTTTTTTGAGTACGGTAAAAACAATACAAAACTAAAAATACGATTGCTAACTGTAAAATTGCTAATGGATATCCACCTGTACTGGCATATTGCAGAAAGGAGTTGTGTGGATTATCTGCAAATTCACCAACACCACCTGCTGTTTTGGCATCAATATACTTCAGGTAATTATCGCCGAATGAATCTAACCCAATGCCAAAAAGCGGGTTTTCATTTGATATTCTAAATGCTGTCCTAAAAAAATCACCTCTAGATTGTACTGAGAGCTTATAAAGATAGGTAGATAGTGGGCCTTTATCCAACATGCCTGCTATCGCTATTGTTCCGGATCCTATAAAAAGAATTAGTATTGAATAAAAAATAAATCTTTTTTTATACCAAAAAAATATTAATAGAAAAACTGAAATTCCAGTTATTGCTGTTATATAACCTTGAGTAGATTGACTAATATAAATTAAAAATAGTGGTGGTGTGATAGCGCAAACTGCAAGAATCTTTCCCATTCTCATATTCCAAAAATATGCAACTGCTGGACAAATGCTCATTGCTGCAAAGCTTGACTGGAAATTAGGATTTCCTAAAGTTCCAATTATTCCATTAGTCCTAGTTGCCCAGTCAAAAAAATCAAAACCAAATCGCTGCAATACAGAATAAGCTGAAGTGGTAAAGCAGGATACTATTAAACTTATTTGTAAAACTTTCACTTTCTCTGGCTTGATAAATAACGTGGCCGATAATAAAATAATTATTAGTGAAATTTCAGTGGCGAAACCTAGGCCTCGCCCAGTTCTTCCAAAAAATTGCTGCTCAAATGGTGCTTCACTAATCAACATAACAGTTATTAGTTGCAGAACTATTAATACCGATAAAATTATTAATATTTTTTCAATTCTCGTCTTATATATATACCGCCAAGATATGAGTACTAAAGGTAGAAAAAATAAGGAAAGACAAAATAAAAGAATCAGTTTTGGAATTATTAGCGAATCTGAATTTACCCAAGGTGTCATTATTATTGTGATTAGAAATGCCGACCAACATAATAAGTTAAAAAATTTTACTTCAGTATTTTTTTTTAAAGCCACTGTAGCTCCAATTCACATGTAATTTTAAATCCTTGAGGGTAGTGTATCTCTTATTTTAGATAAAATTCCCTTTGGTATTCCTACTTTTACCTAGAGATAAATAAGAAAGTGCCCCCTTTTTATAGGGGGCACTTTCTTTAGCTAATATATGGTTAATATTTTAGCTACTTTTTACTGCTTTTTATCTGCGTGCCAGAATCAATTTCTGTAACGCTTGGATCTGCTTATTAATTGAAGCGATCAAAGCAACGATCGACTTCAAAACATCAGCATTAGTTGTTGAATCTCCACCAGTACTTAGAGTGTAAGTAGGTGTTTGCTTAGTACCAAGAGCAGGTACGTCATAGGATACAACTCCTGAATATGAACCGTTAACAACTGCTGTAGTTGTTCCGATTGTAAAGGTGAGGGCAAGTGTGCCATCAGCCTTAGTCACCGCGGTTGCTGATGAGCCAGTTGTTGTGAATGTAACACCTGTCCAGTACGGCATGATCCAAGAGTTTGCACCAACAACAGTTACGCTGTCTGCTTTATTACCCTTTGAGTCTAGGAACTGAACGGTTGCTGTTGCAATATCACCTTGTCTGTACGCACTCTTATCAAGTGAAACAGTATAGGTGGAAGCAACACCTGCACAACGGGCTGCAAATGCATCAGATAATACCGTTACACCACTTGCTGAATTTGTGTATCGGATTTTGATGTTTGAGCTACCAGCAGTTGCACCACAACTAAATGTACCCAATGAAAAACGCAGTGGGCTAGATGAGCTTCTACTTGTGGCTAGAGTTGCAACGGATGCGGCAGTGACTACTGTGGTTAATGTAGTTGCATCAGCTGCAAATGTTCCCACACCGTTTGTGTCTACAATAGTACCAGCACTATCTGTTGCTAGAACTGTAAATAGGCCGGCTGTGGACAAGCCGATCTCTTGGTACATCCACTGAGCACTACCTGAGGAACCGTTTAATACTTGAGTTCCCACATTTCCTACCGTAAGTTTTGCAACTCTACCGGTAATAGTTACTGTCTTTGTACAAGCAACTGCACCATTAAAGGAAATAGTTACGGTTGTAGTTAGTGGAGCGCCAGCTGTTGGCTGATCAATTCTGACGTTACGACCACCACCAGTAAAGCTTGTTCCAGATGGTGAAGAAAAATCAACATCAGTTGAAGATGTGCCAGCAACAGGGATTGCCCCCGCTGTACCAATATTGACAAGAGCGCCATTGGTCGCATTAACCACGATGTTTCCTGCATCGAGATCTGCGGCATAAGCGTCATTTAAGTCAAAATCGATAAACCAAGAAGCACCATCTGCCTGAGATGTTGTTGTGCTATCAGATGCAGGAGTGGTTGTTGACAATGCATTGTATCCAGCCAAACTTGAGGTTGCTGTTCTGCACGCACTATTTGCTGCAGAAAATGAACCACCAGCAGTGGCTGCCACAACTGTAACCAAAATTTGTGCAGCTAAAGTTGGACTATCACCAGTAGAAGATGACGGAGCTACAATAGTGCCGCCTGATTGTGTGGCGAAACCAGTTAACATGCTAACGGTATAAGTTCCGACAGTAGTTGGAGCTGTCCAAAGTGCCGCTACACCTGTTGCTGAGTTCGTTTGGGCTGAGTCAACGTTAAATCTGGCAATTGGCACCCAAGCCTTAGAATTACTGGAATTGTAAGTAACAGTAAGTGGGGTAGGTACAGTTGTTACGCCAGGTACTCCTGTCGAAACAACGGCTACAGAACTAAAAGTTCCAGCTGTTGCAGAGAAAGTAACCGCTGTTGCGACGTTACCATATAGAGATAAAGTACCTCCTGGAAGCACGACCGCAGTTGCCGCTGTGCCAGAGGTAGTATCTTTCGCCAAAAGGCCTTTGGATAGAGCAGCGGTACCTATACTTGTGGTAGCAACTGCGGGTAAAGAAGTTCCATTTGACGCAGTAGCAGCGAACAAGCTGCCACCTATTGTGCCAACGGTGTTGGCATTAGCATTGTTACTACCCACAAGTGGGTGTGTTGCGTGTGCAGATGGTGTAACTGATAGCACACCAGCAGCTAGCGTAGAGACGGCTATAGCCGCTATGCGCTTTCTTAGTGTCATATTCGACATTTTTTCCTTTCGATTAGTCAAAATTAGGAATTTCCTAACTTTGGCTTGAAGATCTTTCGATCCTCTAATCCCATTTCCTTGTGGCACACACGTGTAATGCCGCCAGGAGATGGAAATCTATTTATTTGGTAGGTGCTTGCCCGCCATCTGCTTGCTCTAATACTTGAAGCATTAGGGTCACAGTCTCAAGTTGATTAATAGAAAGCTGCATATGATCTGAATACTCTTCGGCAGAGATAGATTTTAAAATACCTGCTTCTGCTGGGCTTGTGATAACCGGCTCAACAGGCTCTGCTGGAGTTATAACCTCCGGCAAATCTTGATTATTAGAAAGTTGAGATGAACTGGTGGTGATAGAGGTATTTGGTTCATTTCCTGTTAGCGAGTTAAGGCCTAGGAAGGCGGTTAATACAAGAATAAAGGTGAGGGCAACCTTTGAAGATTTACCAGCAATTGATGATGCTTTCTTGTATGTAGTAGAGAGAAGATCTAAGGCGGTTAGGCCGCGATCTTCATCAATAACAAGCTCAGATAGAACCTTACGAAGAGAAGCACGGGCGCGAGATACTGTGTGGCGGACTGCAGACTCTTTAATACCAAGCTCTTTAGCAATCTCAGCTGTTGAGCGTCCTTCAACCTCCCACATGACCAGTGCAGCACGCTCTGCCTGAGATAGTAATGAAAGTGCTTGGCGAATAATTGCAGCATCCTCAGCGGCTGATATTGCTAGTGAGTGATCACCATTAACCTGCCAAGTGGATTCAACCTCTGCGGTTGCATCATCTAGAGCAACAAGATTTGGGCGGCGGTTTTCAGCGCGGAATAGATCAATACATAGGTTTTCAATTGTGCGGTGCAGATAGGAAAGAGCGTGATCATCACTTGATAGTTCAGGGGCCGCAAGCATGAACTTAACTAGCGCCTCTTGGGTGATCTCTTCAGCTTTTGCCTTATCTTTAACAATCCGATTGGCATGGGCAATAAGCTCAGATCGGTTTTGGGTGTAGAAGGATGAAAATTGGGCAACGCTCCAGGATGCAGGAGTTGAAGACTCGACTGCCTTGGATTTCTTGGCTTTAAATGCCATTTTGTTTTGCCCCTTGTTAACCGGTTTTGTATTACAGAGTCAACCGTCGCTGCCTCTATTCACCTCTACGCATTATGCCCCTATTTGTCGCGGCTTAAGGACAAATCGGACATTTTGATATTTCTGTGGGCCCTGTCGGGATCGAACCGACGACCCACAGATTAAAAGTCTGTTGCTCTACCGACTGAGCTAAAGGCCCCAAGCGCAGTTAAGTGAAAAATACCTAAAAAGGTCAAGATCATCACACGCTAGGGCACATCCTATCGGAATTTAATAGTGAGATTACTCCAAAAGTAATTTACTGCCTCGCTTTCTTACTCGTGCCCGCAATAAAGCATCAAATTGAGTCCAAAGTCTTTTGTAGGTTGCTGATTCGGTCAGTCCCTCACGGGAGAGATGGAGAGAATGTATTTAGTAAGCTGTATGAATCCTTAGCTTCAACATTTGGCAAGTATACCGTTTCGATACCTCTAGACTCATTCCCAATCTTATAAATAAACAATAAAAGAAAAATGCTAGATACCTATAAGGCTTTCGCACTTTTTTTCTAGTGTTTTGCCGTGAGTACCACAGGCTGACGGTGGGCAAGATGGGCTTAGCAGATTAGCCTTTAAAGGCACATCGCTTTAGCCGGTCATTTATGGCAACTGCTATATCCAAACCCACAGGCGGTATTACAAATACTCGCCCTATTTTCTTACTATCTGCAAGACGTAAAGCTTGATACAAAATTTGTGCATAATCTTTATTAGTTACTGGGCTGGCTAACCTGATACTCCCTTCTGGTGTTTCAATTGCTGCCAAGGCAATAAAGCCATCTCCTAGTTTGGGCATGCCGGTTAAAAAAACCTTCGCAGATGGTGCATAATGCGATTCTAATAAACCAGGTGCTTTTATTAGATTGCCTAAATTTTGTGGTCCTGACATAACTGAAATGCCTAATAGATTATTTATCATTAATAGAGTAATTGCGCCAGGTCGTAGAACAGTAGGCAAATTTTGTGTGCAATTTATTATGGTTGACTCAACCCCAACTACAGATGGCCCACCATCTAAAATAAAATCTGTTGGTTCCAGATATTCAGATAGCTCTTCCTGCACATCTTTAGCAGTGGTTGGTGAGAGTGCGCCAAATCTATTTGCGCTAGGGGCTGCAACTCCTAAGCCACCTTGTGATTCAAACTCTTTCAGTAGTGTAAGTGCAACAGGATGTGAGGGGATTCTGATACCAACATTATTCTGGCCGCCAGTTATAAAATTTTTTGCTAACTCTGTTCTAGGTAGGATAAGTGTCATTGGTCCTGGCCAAAAAGCTCTCGCTAGTAATACCGCATAATCTGGAATATCCCTTGTCCATTTATCTAGGTGGTTAATTGATGATAGGTGAACAATTAGCGGGTGATCCGCTGGTCTACCTTTAGCTTGGTAGATCTTGGCAACTGCATCTTTATTTTGTGCGTCGGCACCTAGGCCATAAACAGTCTCGGTAGGAAAAGCAACTAAGTTGCCATTTTTTAATGCAAGAGCTGCTGGTTTTATAAAATTATTATCCATTTAGTTATTTTCCGTTAAGTCGTAGTTTTTAATTTAGAACCAGCCTTAAAGTTAGCACTAATTACTTTGAACTTTTTTATACCAGTTAATATACTTATTTATCCCATCAATTAAACTTGTTTCAGAAAAGTCCATTCTGGCTTTGAGTAAAGTTGTATCAGGAATTCTTCTCTGAACACTACCCTTTAAATTGCCTACTGGGTTAACAACTCCATCAATTTTCAGGCAACGAAGAATCAAAAGCGCTAGGTCATGAATTGTAGTTTCGTGACTTGATCCTATATGGTAAATTAAATTTTCATCGAATCTGGTATCAAAAATAAAATTTAAAAGAATACTTATCAAATCGTCTACATACATAAATGCACGTGACTCATTAACCCCAAAAACATCAAAACAGCCGTTAGAGAATTTTTCTACTAAATCTGGCACTACATGATTTATTCCCATTCGTGGGCCATAAATGTTGTGGACACGAAGAATTTTGATGTCTAATCCGAAAGAATGCTGATTTGCAATTGCTGCAACTTCGCCTATTGTTTTACTGGCTGCGTAACTCCATCTAATATTTGATGGATCTTCAATAACTAGTGGAACGTTTTCAGGAGTTGGAAGAGTTGCTAAGCCAAGATTTATGCTTCCAGCATAGGATTCAGCTGACCCTAAATATATGTATTTTGCCACTTTAGACTTAGCTGCACACTCTGGGGCTAGGATCGATGGAATTGCAGAGTTTCTAATTACATCCGTTGGCAAGCTATAAAAATTTTGAGTACCGTTAAATGCAGCACAATTTACCACAATGTCATTTTCGTGGAAAAGATTCGCAAAAGAAAGTTGGTGAGTTAAATCTAAGTTAAGAAAGGTTACATTTTCAAGTTTAGTTAAAACCTTAAATGGATTGTCATTTTCTCCCCTTATAAAATTATCGACCAATACGAGATTACACGAATATACATTGGCTAGCGCCTTGCTTAAATGAAATCCGATAAAGCCAGCAGCTCCTAAAATTATTACTCTTTGATTTAATTTAGCTTTCATTCTTCTGCCTAACGACCAAACCTAAACAAATTAGCTTTAATTTCTCTCGAATTTTCTACTACTCCCCACATATCAATAATTAAAGATCTGCGATCAATTTTACTCAAAAAACTAGAAACTTTTTCTGAAAATAAAAATTCTGCATTATTTCCTAGTACGATAATGTCATAGTGGGTGGCAGTTAAATTTTCAACATAATAGCCGGCAAAATCTAACAAATCTTTTGGGCTCAATGAAGGATCCCATATGTAAACTTCAAATTCTAAATGGGAACTTTTAGCTTTTTGAATTAAATTCTTAGTAAAACTGTCTCTGAAATCATTTGTTTTTGGTTTCCCTTTAAATGCAGCACCTAAGAAAATAATTTTGGGCTTTATGCCCTGGTCTTTCTCATACTCAAGAATTTTTTGTAATGCTAAATTCTCTAAATTTTCATTTTGCTTACGAGCTGCAAGTACAAGGGAATTATCGGTCAACTGGGAAGCTATAGATTCAATAAATATATAAGTATCTTTTGACAAACAAGGGCCACCGACAGGTCCGGGCTTTGAAATATTTGCCCGAGGGTATTTGTAATTAGCTTTTTCAATTATTTCAAAAATGTTTAAACCAAGACTTTGAGCAAATACTGCAAATTCATTGGAAATTGCAAAAATTGAATCTCTCCAAACATTACAAATTAACTTTATAAATTCGGCAGATTCTGAATTTGTTGTTGGTACTATAGAAAAACCCAGACTTGTTAATACCTTCTCGCCTATTTCTAAATCATTAATGCTAGGGCTTCCTAATATTTGGGGTAAAAAATCTAATTCTTGGATTGCAGCACCTTCGGCCGTTCGCTCTGGAGCAAAAAAAATTTTAACATCTTTCCTCGCCGAATTTTGAGCATACTTATATAATTGAGAGGTTAACCCTATTTGAACGGTTGATCTTAGGTATATACAGCCCCCAAGATTTAAAAAACTTTGTAAATAATCAAACAATTTATACTGGGACTCAGAACGATTCGTCTCGTTTTTCTGAGTATTTATGCAAATAAAAATGATGTCAAAAAGTTCATTTTTAAGATTCTGCTCAAATTTTAATCTACTTTGTTTCACACACCTATTGAAGATTTCGTCAAGCCCGGGTTCATAAATTCTATAATTTTGGTTTTTATAATCATCAACTTTGATTTGATCTTGTTCAAGAATTACTACAGTTGTTTGCTCACTCTTTAATAATTTAGCAGCTAAAGTTAATCCAACAAACCCGCCACCTACTATGAGGATACTCGGCTTCTTAATCACCATGGTCTAATAGTATATGATTTTATCATGTTAAAACGTAATTCAGAAAAAATGCTACTTATTGGAGTATGGGCAAATCGAAATTGGATATTAGGTAATTGGCTAACAGAAGTGAAGATTAGGGCACCAAAAATGTTTTCAATTTTATGGTTGCCTTTTATTTTTGCTGGTAAACGGCAGATTGAGAAATTTTTTCCAAAGGTACTGCCTACTCGACGATCATATTTTTTCTCATACTTAACTATTTTTGAAAGTTACTTAGCAAAAAATAGTAATAAAATTATAAATCGTTCTTTAATAATGTATCCTCATAATGAGCCTGAACTTGGCTCACTTGACCATCAAGTAAAGATACTTAATAAATCATTTGCAGTGTATTTTTTTTGCAGTTTTGATGCTAACCAGCTTATTAAAGCAGGACTGGAACCTGCAAAAGTTCGCATTTCACACTGCGCAGTAGATGTTGATTGCGTTTTAACAAATATTTACCCTAAAGATCCAAGAATGGTTGTACTTGCTTCTAAATATGGACCTAGAAAAGGGCTTGAGTTACTCCCGGATATTATTAAAAATCGCCCTAATCTTAATTTTGTTTGCTTAGGTAGAGGATGGGAAAATTTTATTGCTTCAACAAAAATTCATGACTTACCAAATTTTACTTACCTTGAACTAAATAAGCAGAGTAGAAATGAGTTTTTTTCTAAAGCTCGGATATTTCTTTCTCTGTCTAATTTAGAGGGTGGGCCAGTTCCATTAATTGAAGCAATGGCTATGGGTGTTTACCCTATTGCAACAAAAACAGGATTTGCGCTTGATTTAATCACACCCCAATCTAATGGGCAGTTGATATCAACTAAGCCTTCCTTGTCTGAAGTTTTAGTGGCGTTAGATGCTGCTTCTTTGGCACCAGAACTGGTTCCCTATCGCGAATTAACCTGGGATCGGATGGCATCAATGATGATAAGTGACCATCATAAAATTATTAAATTAAATGATGGAAGCGGTTCATAGTGCTAAAACTCTAATTTGAATGATTCAAAATAATTACTTTTTAGTGTTGAGTGCTCTCGTGAAAATGAATTAAGATTTTTACTGAGCGATCAAGTTCATTATTGAATTGAACACTGACTCAAAATCTGCCCATTCTGTATGGGTATAAAGTTGTTTTAACCGAGTCTGTGCTAATTTGTGCCAACAGTGATCTAGCCGATACCCTTGACCTCCACTGTCCCCATCGTCTAGTGGCCTAGGACGTCGCCCTTTCACGGCGTTAACACGGGTTCAAATCCCGTTGGGGACGCGAAGGGAATAAGGAATTAATTCCTTACCCTTTAAAGTTGGCCCAGTAGCGCAGTTGGTTAGCGCGCCGCCCTGTCACGGCGGAGGTCGCGGGTTCAAGTCCCGTCTGGGTCGCGATTTATTTACTGTGAATTGTTTATTGATTTAAATGATTATTCAGTAAATAAGTTTGATTGGCTGAGTAGCTCAGTTGGTATGAGCGAACGACTGAAAATCGTTAGGTCGCCGGTTCGATCCCGGCCTCAGCCACAATTTCTAATAAGTGGAGGTTAATATTATACAAAAGCTATCAGCCTTGATTATCAAATATAGGTCACTTTGGCGGTGGGCATTAGTTGGGGTAACGACTGCGATTATTGATTACACAATGTTTATCTCGATGTATTCACTAATAACATCTGTGCTGATAGCAAACTTCTTCGCTGGTTTAGTCTCATTAGGCTTTAACTACAGTGCTCATTACTTTTGGTCATTTAAAAGCCAAACAGATCATGTAAAGGTTGGCTTGAAATATTTGATTAGTTTAGTTACTTTTTGGAGCCTAAATACTGTACTACTTAAAGCTCTAATCACCGCTGGAATTGATCCAAAAATTGCAAAGTTAATACCAGTTCCAATAATTGCCCCGTTAAGCTTTATCTCCTTAAGATTTTTTGTGTTTAAAAAAGTCAATACTTTATAGTACTAACTATCTTTTGTTCTAAAAAAAGACAAAAAAAGCAACAACCATAAAACTAGCGCAATTAAAACAATAATTACTTCATAACCAATATTTGGTAGTGAGATTAAAACAGAAAAAATACCAAAAAGACCTGTAAGGCTCCAAAGTGTGATTGCAGCTACTTTACGGGATAAGCCCGCTCGAACTAAGCGATGAGATAAGTGATCGCGGCCACCTTGAAAAGGTGAGATTTTCCGCCGTAACCTTGATAACACAGCAACAGATGTGTCAAGAATTGGAATTGCAAGAAGAAGTAGTGGTGTTGCAAATGAGCCAAGTGTGCTTTCAGTATTTGGTTCAAACCTAACTGTTAAGGTGGCAATTAAAATGCCTAAGAAGAGTGCCCCTGCATCTCCCATATAGATTCTGGCAGGAGTTTTATTCCAGATTAGAAACCCTAATGTTGACCCAGCAATCACTAGGGATAACGCTGCAATAAAAGATTGATCTGTTCTTAAAGCTAGGTAGGTTAATACAACCGCTGAAATCGCAACCGTACCGGCTGCCCCGCCATCTAGGTTGTCAAAAAAATTGATTGAATTACATATTCCGACCACCCAAATAACGGAAATTAAAATATCGATTAATGCTAGGCCAGTTGGATTGCCAAGATTACCACTTGAAATAAGTATTGAAGCAACTATGAGCCCGGCAATACTTTGGCCAATAAATCTTGGTAATGGGTTCAAGTTTTTTATATCATCCCAAAGCCCAATCATCCCCAGTGCAATAGCTGGGGCAAGTACCGATGTTGCAAGCCAAAAATTATTTACTGTGAAAGGAGATAAAAATAAAGTTAGATATGAAGTAATTACTACCCCTAAAATGATTGCAACGCCACCAAGGTAAGGAATTGGCATTGTATGAGATTTATGTGCTGAATTTGGTTTATCAAATATTTTTTTTGATAAAGCAATTTTTCGCATTAGTGGAGTAAGTGCGCCAACTAATACATAAGAAATGACAAATAATGTGAAAAATTGGTTATAAGGAATAAGCATTAACGAATCTTTGTTTTTATGCTGAGCCGGCTTTTCGCCTATGCATCTTTGGCGCAGATCCACCGGTTTGACCAGAGCCAACTTTTGATCCAGAACCTGGTCCACCAGATTTGCCAACATTGCCACCTTTTTGTTTTTTAGCAAGGGCAGCTAACATTTTTGCTTTTGGATCATTTTCATTTATTTTTTTATTTTCCTCACTCATTTACTTACCGCCTGTATTAGTTTCAGTTATCACTTTGAGTAAAGTTCTAACCTCAGAATCTTTGTAACGGCGATGTCCACCTAATGTTCTAATTGAGGTTAATTTGCCAGCCTTTGCCCATCTGGTAACTGTCTTTGGATCTACTCTAAATAAGGAGGCTACTTCGGCCGGAGTTAATAATTTTTCTTGTGTGTTAGCGGAGAGATTAGTGAAATTACTTTGGCTCAAGTGACTAAATGCCTCTCATATCTCTGAACTAGCAAGTCGATTAATGTCTGATTTAAACCTTATGGGGTAAGTATCCCTCTAAATATATTTAAGGACAAGTACTTAAATTTAGGTTGCGGATTCAAGGGAGGCAACCTTTCGCCAGCGCGAGACCAGTCGCTCATAACCGCGCCCTGCTAGTGCCCCGTCCCCTGATGCAAGACCGGCAATAGATGTGCTCACATCCTCAACTGAAGTGTCCGCATCAAGACCTGCCTCACCACTTTGAATAAGTAAATTATTTAAATAAATAGCAAGGCCGCCGTAATCTAACTCCACAATTGAGTTGTTATCAAAGATCTCAAGCCATTGCAGAAGGTCAGCTATCTCAGCCTCTACTTGGCCTGAACCAAAAGCATTTAGTACTGCTTCATGGGTAAAGGTAGTTCGTTGTTTTGCCTTACCAATTGAGGTTCGCATAATTGTAAAGGGCCCATCATCATTCTCACCACGTAATCGCTCCTCTGGGTGAAAGAGAGCAAACCAACGAGGCGGGATATTCCAGGTTGAGGTGAGAATATGTGAAACCTTATCCTCAACAATCTCAGTAGTACTTCTAATAGAGTCTTCAATAGTTTGGGGAACAAAAAACTTTATGACATCAGCAGGTAGTGTGTATTTAAAATCATCTAAGGCTGCCCAACATCTAGCTGCTGTTGACCAAGGGGCAACATGTCTTTTCCCTTCATGATCTAAAACGTGTGCGCCATCTAGTTTTAGGGCAGGTGGTTCGTTATTTATTGTTCTAGTGAGTGCTCTTTTTTGTTCATCCCAACTAGTTGGTGAAGTGATAGTGATCTTTGACCAACGTAATTGATCAGTAGCCGCAAATGAATCTATTGGTTCATAGATTCGAAGGGATGCAACATATGGGGTTGGGCGCATTACTTAACGCTACTCCTATTTTTAATAATTTTATTTAAGAACGGGGTTTGTAGTTATCTTCTGAATAAGTATCATTATTTTGATCACTGCCTTTAGCAGGTAATTCACTATGGAGTTCTTTTGCTAGGCTCTCTAAATCCATATCTTGATTTGAATACTTAAGGTCTCTAGCAACCTTAGTTTGTTTAGCTTTTGAACGGCCGCGTCCCATAGCTTTGGCCTCCTTACAATATCTTTTCTGTCGTAGGGTGAAGATTAACCAATTACCCCTGCTTTATGCCAAATCACCAAGATTAGGCTCGATATTTCACCGCTGCCTGAGCGAAAACATTAGATAAATCACTAAGTAAACCTGAAGCCCTTACCTCACCTGACTCACAGAGAGTCATCCAAAGAGATGGCTCATTTATTAGCCTAATTAAAGTTTGCCCACTCATCTCAACTGTATTTGGCGGTGTTCCTCTTCGGTGATTACTACCTGCAACACATTGGATCACACCATATGGTGGCACTCTTAACTCAACAGATTTTCCAGGTGAAATATTTTTAATTAAATCTAATATCTCTTTAACAGCTGCTGTGATCTGTGGATCTTTAGTCACAGATCACAACCAAATAATGGAAAGTTACGCTCCCTTTTTACAAGCCTTTGTCTTCATTAAAACATCTAATGAGTCCATACTTTTTTGTAGTTTAGCTAACTCAGCTAAACCTTCAGGAGATGCAGATAAAATATCTTTAAAGATTCCGTACTGATCTTTGGAGTCAATGTATACATCATAAGAGTCCAGGCAAGTCGCAAGCGTCCAGGTATTCTTAGTTGGGGTTACATAAGGATTTTTTTCACAATAGTAGGTTTTACTGCCAGATTTAGTTTTTTGGCCAAGCTTCTTGCAAGCCACACCATTTTTAACTGTGGCGGCATTCGCAGAGGTGGCATAAGAGGTAGTGGCAAGGAATAAGCCAAATGTGGCCACAAGTACTGACGCTCTTACTTTATTTGAAACTTTAACCATTTTAAATCCCACTTTCGCTTTGGCTTGAGATGCTAAGAATAACCTCTACAGGTGCTCTGTCTACCCCAAATTTAAGTGAATTCCCTGTGAATTGGCTAAATTTATTAAAAAAACGTACTTAACGGTAGTTAGTCATGCTTAAATCAAAGGCTTTAGATCAACCTTACTTACCTCACCCTTTGTTACTTCATTAATTGATTCACCAACTTTTTGAGATTGCTCAAGAGCGCTTCCGGCAAAGCCTGCTGGGTTTTTAACTAGTTCATTTAGTTGAGCGAGTGAGAGTGGAAAATCTTTTTCACTAGTTAATGCGGTGAAGAAATTACTGGCGGTATTTGTAGTGGCATGTTTTTTAATCATTTCATGGGCGATTTCTCTACCCATTCCAGCCTTAACACATGCCATTAATATTTGTGTTGTAACTAAAAATGGTAACTGCTCAGATAATTCTTTATTAATATTTTCTTCAAAAATACCAAACTCAGTAAGAATGGTCATAAAGGTGTGAAGTAAGCCATCTGCAACATAGAAAGCATCTGGAATAACAACTCTTCTAACTACAGAACAAGAGACATCTCCTTCATTCCATTGATCCCCCGCTAGATCTGCTGCCATACCAGCGTAACCACGAAGCAAAACCATCATGCCATTTATTCGCTCAGATGATCTTGAATTCATTTTATGTGGCATTGCAGAGGAACCAACTTGTCCCTGTTTAAATCCTTCACTTACTAAACCACTACCTGCCATTAATCTGATCGAAGTTGCAAATGATGATGGAGCGGACGCTATCTGTAATAACTTAGATACAACTTCAAAATCAATTGACCTTGGATAGATCTGGCCAACACTTGTTAAGGTATTTTCAAAACCAAACTCGCTAGCAATAGCCTCTTCCATCTTTGTTAAATCTTTTACTGAGCCAAGGGATGAAATACCATCTTGTCCGGTTCCAACTGGTCCCTTAAGACCTCGTAGTGGTAATCGATTAATTAACTCATTAAGTGAAGTTAATGAATATAGTAGCTCTTCACCGCATGTAGCAAACCTCTTACCTAGCGTTGTTACCTGGGCTGCCACATTATGGCTTCTACCCACCATATAAGTTTTTTCATACTTAGTTATATTTTTCTCAAGTAGGAATAATGTCTCTAGGCTTCTTTTTCTAATCAGATTTAAACCGTCACGTATTTGAATTAGCTCTATATTTTCAGTTAGATCTCGGCTAGTTAAACCAATATGAATCTTCTCTACTCGTGCTAAAGAGTTAAACTCTTCAATTCGGGCTTTAACATCATGGCGAGATATTTTTTCGCGCTTTTCAATTGAGGCTAAATCAACCTTATTTAAAACCTTTTCATAAGCAGAAATATCAGCATCTGTGATTGGTAGTCCTGCTTTTTTCTGCAGCTTTAATATTGTGATCCAAAACTTACGCTCTGCAATGATTTTATTTATTGGATCAAAAATTGCCACCATCTCAGCTGTGGCATACCTTGTTGCTAAAACATTTGGTGTGATGCTCATTTGATTAGGTCCCTAACCACAATTGTCTCATCTCTTCCTGGTCCAACCCCAATTGCAGATATCGGCGCACCTGATATCTTTTCTAAAAACTCGACATAGGCTTTAGCATTTTTTGGCAGATCATTAACTGATTTAGCCTTTGAAATATCCTCACTCCAGCCAGGCAGGTACTCATATATTGGTTTTGCATGGTGAAAATCAGATTGTGATGCTGGTAGTTCTTCAACCCTTACCCCAACAACATCATATGCAACACAAACTGGGATCTTCTCCCAGCCAGTTAACACATCAAGCTTTGTTAGGAAGAAATCTGTTAGGCCGTTAACTCTTACCGCATACCTTGCAATGGGTGCGTCAAACCAACCACAACGTCTATTGCGTCCGGTGGTAACACCAACTTCGCCGCCAATTTTTCTAAGTGCTTCACCATCAGCGTCAAATAACTCAGTTGGAAATGGACCACTTCCAACACGGGTTGTGTATGCCTTAAGAATTCCAATTACGCGAGTGATCTTTGTTGGACCAATTCCAGATCCAGTAGACGCACCTCCTGCAGTTGGATTAGAGGATGTAACAAATGGATAAGTACCGTGATCAATATC
>Ga0209768_10000684_pt1 | contig 22467 bp, 23 predicted proteins | sample LauGreSBDMM110SD_3_FD_187564 | JGI IMG/M metagenome (GOLD analysis project Ga0209768, IMG submission 187564) | Freshwater lake microbial communities from Lake Michigan, USA - Sp13.BD.MM110.SD (SPAdes) (version 2) | ecosystem: Environmental > Aquatic > Freshwater > Lake | place: Lake Michigan... | reverse complement strand
AATCTATAAATTTGAACCCATGGAAGTAGCAGGAAAAATCAAAGTAATTAATGCCGAACAACAAGTAAGCGCCACATTTCGTAAAAGAGAATTAGTAGTCACCACCGATGAGCAGTATCCACAACATATTATGGTTGAGTTTACCCAAGACAAATGTGATTTGTTATCCAATTATAAAGCAGGCGATGGCGTAAAAGTTTCCATCAACTTGCGCGGTCGAGAGTGGATCAACCAACAAGGAGAAGCCAAGTATTTCAACAGCATTCAAGGATGGCGCATTGAGCGTTTGCAAGACGCCGGAGCTGCACCAACATCGGCCCCAAATGCTACAACAGAAACGCCAGCATTTCCTGCGGCGCCAAGCTTTACCGAAAAAGATCATGACGACTTGCCGTTCTAATAAGTCTATACTATTTGTTTAAAAAAATGAATTTAGGAAGTTGAGTGTATGCGTTCAATTTTCTAAGTTCTTTTGTTTTAGATTGTATGCAATTTCTAACTAAATTTCTTTATTTCCCCCCTGTCGAAGAAGCTTCGCTCGAAGGCATTTTGGCTATGGGTGGCGATTTGTCGGTGGAGCGCATGCTATTGGCCTACAAAAACGGAATTTTTCCCTGGTTTAATGCCGATGAACCCGTAATATGGTGGGCTCCTCCGCGTCGCATGGTTGTGGCTCCGGCTATCTATAAAGTGCCCAAGAGTTTGCGTGCGGTAATTAATCAAAATAAATTTCATATTACGTTCAATCAAAATTTTGAGGAAGTGATACGAAATTGCCAGCAAATTGAGCGCAGTGGCCAAGACGGCACTTGGATTACTCAAGATATTGTTTCGTCCTATTGCGAGCTGCACCAATTGGGTTATGCCAAATCAGTCGAGGTGTGGCAGGATGGCGAATTGGTTGGAGGATTGTATGGAGTAGATTTAGGCCATGTGTTTTGTGGCGAAAGTATGTTTTCTAAAGTTTCCAATGCCAGCAAAGTGGGGTTTGTTTGGCTAGTCAATTACCTCAAAGCCAATAATTACTTGTTGTTGGATTGCCAAGTATATAATGATCATTTGCATTTATTGGGCGGAGTTGAAATTAGTCGGGATAATTTTATGAAAATTCTTCAGCCCAAATAAATTTCACGAACTTCTTTTCCAACACGAAAGCAAGTGATCGTTCACCATGCCCGTAGCTTGTACGTGGGCATACACCACAGTGGCCCCCACAAATTTAAATCCCCGTTTTTTTAAGTCTTTGCTCACGGCATCCGAAAGTGGAGTAGAGGCAGGGATATCTTTAAGGGTTTGCCAATTGTTTACTAATGGTTTTCCTTCTGTGAATTGCCAAATATAGGTGGAGAAACTGCCGAATTCTTTTTGCACCTGCATAAATGCTTGGGCATTGCTTACCGTCGCCCGAATTTTGAGTTGGTTGCGAATAATGCCTGCATCCTGCAACAAGGTTTGTATTTTGTCTTCTGTGTAATTAGCAATTTTCTCGTAATCAAACTGGTCAAAGGCATTCCTGAAATTTTCCCGTTTTTTTAAAATGGTATACCAGCTCAAACCGGCTTGAAAGGTTTCAAGTGTCAGAAATTCAAAAAGTGTAGCGTCATCATAGACCGGATTACCCCATTCTTGGTCGTGGTACTCGCGGTAGAGGTCGTCTTTTTCGCACCAACCACAACGTATTTTAGTTGTCATTTTGGTCTTTTTTGAGTTGTTTTTCGATAACAGCATGTCCCACATAGATTAAAGGCGTCATGGCTATTGCAATTACTAATTTCACGAAATAGCCAGCCAAAGCAGAGGTAATGTAGACTTCGGTGGTCATTTTTCCGGTGAGCCAAAACGCAATTCCCAACACGATAAAGGTGTCAAACAACTGAGAAATTACGGTTGATCCGGTGCTGCGCAACCAAATCATTTTTTTACCGGTTCTGTTTTTGAAGAAATGAAATATGGTCACGTCAATGAGTTGCGATACCATAAATGCAGTAATACTGCCTACAATAATCCACATGCTCTGGCCAAAAACCGCGCTAAATTGTGCATCGGTGACCAAACCAGCTCCTTGGACTGCAGGAATTTTAAGGGCAAAATACAAGAGTATAAAGCAATAGGTAATTAATCCGGCGGTGAGTAGTGACAATTTTTTTACGCCTTTCACCCCAAAATAATCGTTGATTAAATCGGTAGTGATAAATACAATAGGCCAAGGCAATACACCCACACTCATTACATAGGGACCAATGTGTATGAGTTTTCCACCAATGAGTTCAGCAATTACCGCATTCGTAATAAAGATCCCTGCAAGTACCACATAGATAATGTCTTTTCTGGACTGGAACATAAAATTGATTTAGTATAAATAAAAAAACCTCTACAAAAGTAGAGGTTTTTGGTTGTGATATAAAGGGTTTTCTACCACCAACCGTATACTTTGTATACTACGTCTGGTTGGTTGTTTCCATAGGCAACACCAATGTCACGAGCCGCTTTGATGGTCGCTTTTTGGATATCTACATCGTCTTGTTGTTGTTTCATTTGGAATTTCCATTCTCTCTGATCCAACTCTTTTACACGTTGTGCAATTTTTGATGACAACACCTGAGCTTCTTTGTAGCAAGATGCTCCTGGCTCAATTTGAGATAGAATTCCGCCTGCATTTTCAGCACTAGCCAAATCTTGCGCTGCATTCCAAGCCGTTGTAGCTTCCATCAAACGTTGCTTGCACGCACGGTCAATTTGTTTTTGGTAGATAGGCGCTACAGCATCCATCGCTTTGTCGTAACACGCTTTGCATACTTCTGGCACACTAGTTAATTTCATAATGGCCTCTTCGTATTTGTTTTGAGCTGCCATAGTTTGTGCATCTTTCAGGATAAAATCACATTTACTGTTGAAGTATTCCATGATTTTGGTTTTCCCTTTTTCGATAAACGTTTGGTACATTGGATCTTTTGTTTTCAATCCATTTAATGCCGCGATATAGGCTTTGGTTTCGTTAGTCCCCACACCTTTCAAGGTTACCGAATGAGTAGAAAACAAGGTGCCTTCTAATCCATCGCCAATGTATAAGGTTACTTCTAACGTATACGCATGCATCGGTGGTGCAGTAGGCGTAATGTCTTTTGTTAAAACCGACACATTGGTAGTAATAATAAATCTTGAATTAGAAGAACCTCCCAATCCATTAGCCGTAGCGATTTGTGACAATTTGTTAGACAAACTTGCTTTTACGGCTGGAGTAAGTCCTTCAATTTGTGCAGGAATATAAGGAGTTAGCGCTATACGAGCACCATCGTCCGATTTTCCTACAGTATTTTGTGCTGATGCCGTTAACGACAAACCAAGCACACAGATAGCTAAAAGTATTTTTTTCATAAGTAGTTAATTTTTATTTTTCGCCAATTACAATTGAGGCTTGACCTAATCCTTTCATGGTTAGTTTGGCCGTGATTTGGTATTTTTCTTTTAAGAATTTTTGTAAGCCTTTAGCCCATCCACGGGTATCTTGTGCTTTCCCGTTGGCATCCATTAAGGCAATACGAATTTGCTCAAAATACATTTTGTTTTCAGATGATTCTGTGGTACTGAATCTGCCTTTTACGGTATTGTCAGAAACCCATTTCTCAATGATTGAACCCAATTCTTCTCCTTCGTATTCTGATTCTAAATCTCCCTCAAACGAATCGAATTTTTTAATTCTCATGGTTACTTCTCTACCGTTCTCGAACATATCTTCGAAGTGTTTTTGAAGCAATCCATTAAAGTTATCCAAGTGAGATAAAACGGCAGTTTCCAACATTACCGGTAGTGGAGCACCAATTAAGTCATTTCCAGTTCCCGAAGCACCCGCTACGTTTTTGTCGGTGTAGGCATCAAAACCAGCCAAATCAAAAGTCACTGATTTTTTAGGACCAAATGAATTGATTTTCCAGTTAATTTGCATCCAAATATCAGCTTTAGCTACACTTTTTAATTTGTCAACTGGGCTTTCGCTCACGCCAGCTCCTGTTTTACTTGTAGTCATGGCATTTTCAGCCGCTTCTGACTCAATAGATTTCAAGGTTTGCTCCAAGGATTTCAATTGAAACCCACGAGCAGCCATTAATTCACCCAATTTATTCATGACCAACGTCAACTCGGTGTTTTCTTGTACCGCACGTTTGTAATCACAAATTTTCATTTTGGAACCTTGGTTGTCAAATTCCATAAAAAAACCATTAGTGATGCACCAGTTATCGCTGGGAACAACCATAATGATTGGTTTTTTTGCTTGAGCAAATGATTCAATTGCTACTAAAGCAAAAAGAGATACGATTAAATATTTAAAATTAATTTTCATATGTTTTGATTATTGTTTAATAATGTTGTCAGCAATTAGTTTTGCTTTTAATTCGGCACGTAAAACACGAACTACCAATCCATTGGTTACACTTTCAGACGTTTTTTTGCGATCGCGGCTCAATTTATTGCCAATTCGCTCGTCACGAAGGGATACAAAGTTTTTGTATTCACCACCATCAGCAAAGAAAGCGTTAAAATAGTCTTCGTATTTTTCTTGTGCATTTACCTCAAATACAATCGGTTTTTGATTGCACTCTTGTTTGCCTTCACGGATGCCAACAAATAGTACATCACGCATGGCATTCTTTTTGGCTTGTTCTACGGCATCGGCACGGTTTCTTCCGTTACCCCATGCTTTCAAGGTTTGTGAACCGTCTAATTCTACACCCATACATTCAGTTTTGTACGCGTAATATCCTGCGGTTTTTTTCTGTGCAGTAGCGCTAAGTGTAAGCACCAATACGACTAAAGTTGCAATTATTTTTTTCATTTTATTTGGTATTAAAATCCTGAAGATAACCCTTTGATAATTCCAGCATTTTCTAAGTCTTTACGCAATTCTTCTTTGCGCACAGAAATCAAAACACCTATTTTGTATTCTTTGCCTACTTTCATTCGGTCTTCGGCCGCTACAGCCCCGTCGTTGGTCAACGATACAAATTTCATATATTTCCCACCATCGGCGAAAAACGCGTCAAAAAAATCGGCTTTTTCTTCTTCGATGTTTGGATTGCTAGTTAAAGGAGATTGACCAGGAACACGATCTGTTCCAGCATATCCTCTAAAGATAATTCCGTGTACGGCATTCTTTTTGGCTTGATCAATAGCCACATCTGGTTTTTTAGAATACGACCATACTTTAATTAAATACGTCCCAGCAACTCCTTGCTGAACGGCTTCAATTTCATAACGCCAGTTTTTGGTGTCTTTGTCTGCTTTTTTCTTCGCTTGAGCATTTGCATTAAAGGCAAAAGCTACAACAGCCAAAAGGGTAAATACTACTTGTTTCATTTTTGTTTTGTTTTAGAATTAATAAAAAACCATTCCCTTGCCGAAACAAAGGAATGGTTGTAAAATTTTTATTTAAGTTGACGAATCAACAAGCCTGGGTAGAATTTTTTACCACCTTTAAAGGTAGTTCTATCGATAGCGCCTTCAGCAGGTGCTTCGTCGCCCAAATTGAAACGGTTGTCCCAAATTTTGTCGCCATCCACTTTGATGGTTCCAATGCTTTTGTATTCAATTTTTCCTGTTTTTTGGTCCATAACGGCTTCCAATACTTCAAATTTATCGCCCCCTTCCAAGCCTTCTTTCATCCCAATTTTCGCAGTGATAGGCTCTCCAGTATACAACGGCACTTTTGGTTTAAATACATCATAGTTCTTTTGCAATTTGGCAAATACTTTCTCAATGTTACGTGTCACTGAAAGGTTGATGATTTGGTCTTCTGTTCTTTTTTCTTTCAAAGAGAAAGTAACCAAAGTAGTCGCTTTTTGAGACCCTACAAATTCCATTTGGAATAAGTCTGTGTTGCTGTCAAATTTAGCTTTCATACCAGGGGTAATGCTAGTTTTGTCTCCATACATGTCTTGATAGAAAGTTCCTTCAACTTCTGGGGTCCATTTTAATTTGTACAAATAGGAAGTAGTCCATACGGAATACCCTTCTTTCCCTTTTTCGTATGCTTTTTCTGCAACTTTCACACCGATTGTTCGCACCATTTCATTCGCGTTATTCAGTGCTAATATAGCGGCATCACGAATTCCTCTTGCAATAGGTTCGTTTTCTACGAATTTCATCGTAGAAACTACTACAAATGTATTGTTGATTAATTCAAATCCAGCCGTTGCAAGCAATGCTTTTCCATCACTCGAAGCGGCTGCTGTTTTAGTATCCAAGAACGAAGCATTAAATGCACCACGAGTGCCAATTAGTTCATAATCAAAACTACCGTCTGCCTGGCGGTTGAACCATTTGGCCACCATTTTTTTGGCAATTTGCTCGTCTTTGAAGTATTTCTCGATTACTTCTGGTGTTTTAGAATCTACGGTATCCGTAGAATATTTTGCAGGATTAAATGATTTTGCACCAATGTTGTGGTTGTCGTATTTATCTGGAAATGGTGCGCCATAGTAGGCATTGATTACTTGGTCTTTTTTAGGAAATGCTGATGATTCAATCAAGATGGTGTGCAAAGAGCTACGTCTGTACTTGGTTTCCTTCATTTCTTTTTGGCTATCCTGAGCCAAAAGCACAGAAGAACACAATACTGCGCACAGTGTAATTAAAATTAGTTTTTTCATTTTTGGTTTTTGTTTTTTAATTTTTGTTTTAAGGCTAGAACAAATAGCCTATAGAAAATTGAATTACTGAGTTGCTGGCTCTTTTGTTTGTGTCAAGAGTTATTAGAGGGCTTCCATCTACATTTGTCAAACCTAAACAATAACGACCTTGAAAGATTACGCCGCTGCTTAGCTCGTATTCTAAACCAGCGTTTAAGCCAAAGTCTAAGGTTTTTATATTTTTAATTTTATCATCAGAAACTTCTGTTTTGTATTTAGAAGAAATTAATAATCCCAACTGAGGCCCTGCTTCAAAGCTCAATTTGTCGGTCAAGCCAAATTTGCCTAAAACCGGTACAGTTAAGTAGTCTAATTTAATTCTGCGAAATCCGGCTGTTCTGTTATCAGACGAACCTTGTCCGGAATACAACAATTCGGGTTGTACAGAAAAATTGTCAGACACAATAATCTCGGCTAATAAGCCTAAATGGATACTCGTACGCATGCTTTGGTCTTTGATGTCTCCCATTAAGGTTGACATGTTTAACCCGCCTTTTATACCAATTACGATTCCTTCTTCTCTTTTAGAACTTTGTGCGTTGGTTTGCACACAAAATAAAATCCCTAAGAATAAAACAATTTTTTTCATAGTAAAATAATTTAATTTATTTTTTTTTAAATAGTGTCAACAAGTATAGTAAAAATAATTGGCAGTTTAAATTTTGGAGAAAAAATATAACACTAATTTTATAAAAAAAACACCTCCATATAGAAGGTGTTTTTTGAGCTATAGTGAATTAATATTAACCTAGTGCCGCTCTTTTAAATCCGGTAACAACCAAGTTTGCGTCAACCGATTTTACATAATTGGCCACGCTCATTGAGCTGTCTTTGATGTAATCTTGGTTTACCAATGTGTTGTCCTTGAAGAAACGACCTAATTTACCTTTTGCAATGTTTTCGATCATCGCTTCTGGTTTTCCTTCTTGACGCAACATGTCTTTGGCAATTTCAATTTCTTTGGCAATCGTATCAGCATCAACTCCTGCTTCGTTTAAAGCGATTGGGTTCATGGCCGCCGCTTGCATGGCTACGTTTCTAGAAACTTCGTCGGCTCCTGCAACAGCAGCAGATAAAGAAACCAAAGTAGCGATTTTGTTGCCTGCGTGGATGTATGATCCTACAAATGCGCCGTTCAATTTTTCGAATGCACCGATTTCAATTTTTTCTCCAATAACACCAGTTTGCTCGATCAATTTTTCGGCAACTGTAATGCCCTGAAATGGAGCTGCCATGAATGCATCTTTAGTGTCAAAATTGATTGCCAATGCAGCCAATTCTTGTGCCAATTTTACAAAGGATTCGTTTTTTCCCACGAAGTCCGTTTCGCAATTTAACGCAATTACAACACCTTCTGAGTTGCCGGCATTTACCACCGCGATTACCGCACCTTCTATAGATTCTCTATCTGAACGGTTGGCGGCTACTTTTTGTCCTTTTTTACGAAGATTTTCGATTGCTAAATCAAAATCACCGTCTGATTCAACCAAGGCTTTTTTGCAGTCCATCATGCCTGCGCCTGTGATCGTTCTTAATTTATTTACGTCTGCAGCTGTAATTGTTGCCATGTTTTTTGTAATTAAAAGATTAAAAAATTAAAAGATTAAAAAATTGGAAGTAATTACTAATAATGAAATCAATAATTTTTCAATATTTAAATCTTTTAATCGTTAAATGTTGATATTATTCTTCAGTTGTAGTTGCTTCTTCAGTAGTTTCAGGAGTGCTTTCAACAGCAACTTCTGCTACTTCTTCTTCTTCTGCTACTACTACTTCTTCTACTACTACAACTTCTGCAGCTGCTTCTGCCACTACTTCGGCAACAGTAACTTCTTCTTCTGTAGCTTCAGCTTCCATTTCTGGAGCAGCTTCTCCGTCGGCATTTCGGTTAGAAAGCCCGTCGATAACGGCTGCAGTTACAAGAGATAATATTTTTTCGATTGATTTTGAAGCATCATCATTGGCTGGAATTACGTAATCTACTTCACGTGGATCAGAATTGGTATCAACCATGGCGAAAACTGGAATGTTTAATTTTTGTGCTTCTTTTATAGCAATGTGTTCTGCTTTAATGTCTACTACGAACAAAGCCGCTGGGAGTCTAGACATGTCGGCGATTGAACCTAAGTTTTTCTCTAATTTAGCACGAAGACGATCTACTTGCAAACGCTCTTTCTTAGAAAGCGTCATGAATGTTCCATCTTTTTTCATTTTATCAATAGAAGCCATTTTCTTCACAGCTTTACGGATAGTAACGAAATTGGTTAACATTCCACCAGGCCATCTTTCAGTAATGTAGGGCATGTTGGCGGCTTTTGCTTTTTCAGCAACGATGTCTTTTGCTTGTTTTTTGGTTGCTACGAATAAAATTTTTCGGCCAGATGCGGCGATTTTTTGCATCGCTTCGCTTGCTTCTTCAATTTTTGCAGCGGTTTTATATAGGTTGATAATGTGAATTCCATTACGCTCCATATAAATGTAAGGGGCCATGTTTGGGTCCCATTTTCTAGTCATGTGTCCAAAGTGAACACCTGCTTCTAGTAATTCTTTAACTTCTACTTTGTTTGCCATTTTTTTGTACTAGTTTACGTTCTGTTGAATTAGCAATGTTCCGTTTGAGCGTTGAGCTGTCAGCTGTTAGCTGTTAGCTTTTGCCGTAAGGCTTCATTTAGATGCTAAACTAAGTTCCCGTTTGATGGGGAGCAACAATAACTTTTTTTTAATTAGGCTGACATTAAATCAGCGCAGTTGTTTTTACTCAATAAATTTCGAATGAAAATCGAAAAAATAGGTCGATTAACGTTTCGAGAATTGGAATCTCTTTCTCGCTTTTTTCTGACCGAATTTTTTACGTTCTACCATTCTTGGGTCTCTGGTAAGTAACCCTTCTGGTTTCAAGATTGCTCTGTTTCCTTCGCCTACTTCGCACATTACACGCGCTAGTGCCATACGAACAGCCTCTGCTTGACCAGTTGAACCACCTCCGTATACGTTTACTTTTACGTCAAAGTTGTTTACGTTCTCTGTCATAGACATCGGTTGTAATACTTTGTACTGTAAAGTAGCCGTTGGAAAGTAGGTTGCAAATTCTTTTTTGTTTACGGTGATTTTGCCTGTTCCTTCAGAAACATACACACGCGCAACAGCGGTTTTTCTTCTACCGATTTTGTGAATAACTCCCATTACTTAAGATCGTTTAGGTTGACGGTTTTAGGTTTTTGAGCCGCAAATTTGTGCTCACCACCTACATTTACATTTAAATTTCTGAAAAGCTCTGCACCCAATTTGTTTTTTGGTAACATCCCTTTTACCGCTTTTTCTACCAAAGCAGCAGGATTTTTTGATTGCAAAACTTTAGCAGTTAAAGTTCGTTGTCCTCCTGGATAGCCGGTATGACGCATGTAAATTTTGTCATCCATTTTTGTACCCGTAAGGTTGATTTTTTCTGAGTTGATAACAATTACGTTATCTCCACAGTCCACGTGTGGGGTGTAACTCGGCTTGTACTTGCCTCTCAAAATCATTGCGACTTTTGATGCAAGACGTCCCAAGTTATGCCCATCAGCATCTACAACAATCCACTCTTTTGTAACAGTGGCCTTGCTTGCAGACATTGTCTTGTAGCTTAATGCGTCCATAATTTTATTTTAATTAAACATTCCATCCCCTGCCGATGCTTCGGAATAGGGGTCGCAAAAGTACAATTTATTATTACAAATACAAATAGCTGTACAAGATTATTTTAGGAGTTTTTATCGCCCAAACCATTCCCTGCTCAAATGGTGTAAATTTCTTGGTTTCAAATGCAACTTTCAGCATGATTTATATCGAGGAAATCGTTTTTGGAATGGATTACCAATTTAATAAACTAAAAGTTAGCCGCTTTAGTTGAATGTTTCTTATTTTTACCACTCAAATTTGAGAACTTATGAAAGTAAAAGCCACCTTAAAACAAATTGCCAAGGAACTGCATGTGTCTGTTTCAACTGTGTCGAAAGCCTTAAATGACAGTCCGGAAATTAGCGATCAAACCAAACAGAAAGTTCAAGAATATGCCAAATTAAAAAACTACAAACCCAATATCATTGGGCTCAACCTCAAGAACAGAAAAACCAAAACCATCGGAGTAATTATTCCCAACATCCTCAACTCCTTTTTTGCCAAAGTTTTCACTGGTATAGAGAAAGTAGCCGATGCGCGTGGTTATAATGTGATTACTTGTATCTCAAACGAGAACATAGAAAAAGAAGCGCATACCTTAGAGATGCTTTCCAACGGAACTATTGACGGCTTCATACTTTCTATTTCAGAAGAAGCCCAAAAATTGCAAGAATACAGCCATCTAAAAGACATCATTAATGAAGGCACACCCATTGTGATGTTTGACCGCGTGTGTGATCAAGTGGTCTGCGACAAAGTAATTGTGGATGATTTAGATTCGGCAGTTGATGCTACGCAACATTTAATAAATTTAGGCTGTAAAAATATCGCCTTGTTTTCGTCTATTGACAACCTAAGTGTAGGGAAATTGAGAGCCGAAGGCTATTACGACTGTTTGAAAAAGAACAAGATTCCCATGCAGCCGGAGCTCACTGTACTCACAGACAATGAAGCTGATTTTGATTCCAAAGCTTTGGCCGTACTTTCCAACCAAAAAGTAGACGGTATATTTGCCTTAGACGAACATGCCTCGGTTTCGGCTATTAAATTGGGCTTGAAATTGGGCTATAAAATCCCAGAAAATTTATCCGTCATAGGTTTTGCTGATGGGGTTTGGTCACGCAGATTGTCGCCCAGCTTATCTACCGTGAGTCAACACGGTCCAGAAATTGGCGCTGCGGCGGCTCAGTTGCTCATTGATCGATTGGAATCCAAAGAGGAGCATTTGCCCTTTGTCACTTCGGTGGTTAAGACTGAATTGCGTCAGCGGGAGTCCACGAGGAAGTTGTAGTTTACTCCGCTCCGCTCCGCTTCGTCTGTTCGTCCCGAAGCTACGGGACTCGGGTCAAGTTTACTCCGCTCCGCTTCATCTGTTCGTCCTGAAGTTCGGGACTCGGGTCAGGTTTTATGAAAAAATCGTCAAAACCTAATCCCTAAACCCTTCAACCTTTAATGCGCTTCCAGCCAATTGTCGCCCATGCCCATTTCGACTTCCAAGGGCACTTGCAGCACAAAGGCTTGTTCCATTTCGTTTTTAATGAGCGGTTTGATGAGTTCAATCTCCGAAAGGTGCACGTCAAAAACCAATTCGTCGTGTACTTGCAACAACATTTTTGATTTCCATTCTGAGCCGTCGGCTTTCTTTTCCGTTAATTTTTTATGAATGTTGATCATCGCAATTTTAATGATGTCGGCCGCACTACCTTGTATGGGTGCATTCACGGCATTGCGTTCGGCACCGCTGCGCACCATAGCATTGGCCGAGTTGATGTCTTTTAAATAACGTCGACGGCCCAAGACGGTTTGCACATAGCCGTTCTCGCGAGCAAAATCAACCTGGTTTTGCATATAGGCTTTCAGTTTAGGATAGGTTTTGTAGTAGGCTTCAATGAGCGCGGCGCTTTCTTGTCTGCTCAAATTGGTTTGGTTGCTCAAGCCAAAGGCCGAAACGCCATAAATAATCCCAAAGTTTACCGTTTTGGCGTGACTTCGTTGTTCTTTGGTCACCTCGTCCAAAGGCACATTAAATACCTTGGCTGCCGTACTTTTGTGAATGTCTTCGTTATTCTGAAAGGCTTTGATCATGTTGTCTTCTCCACTCAAGGCGGCAATGATGCGCAACTCAATTTGCGAATAATCGGCAGAAAGCAACACATAATTCTCGTTGCGGGCAATGAAGGCTTTTCGAATTAATCGGCCGCGTTCGGTGCGCACCGGAATATTTTGCAAGTTCGGATTATTGGAACTCAATCGACCAGTCGCGGCAACGGCTTGCATGTAATCGGTGTGTACGCGTTGGGTTTTGGTATCTACTTGCATCGGCAAGGCATCAATATACGTGCTTTGCAATTTTACCATTTGGCGCCACTCCAAAATATCAGTCACAATCGGATGTTCTTTTACCAAATAGCTCAGCACTTCTTCGCCGGTAGCATATTGGCCGGTTTTTGTTTTCTTTTGTTTGGTTCCGCCAATTTTAAGTTTGTCAAACAGCACATCGCCCAGTTGTTTGGGTGAAGCCAAGTTGAATTTCTCTCCCGCAGTTTCGTAAATTTTTTGCTCAAAAGCGGAAATATCTTGCTGCATCGTGCCCGACATTTCTTTCAAAAACGCTACGTCCAGGTTGATGCCTTCGCTTTCCATATCGGCCAGCACTTGGATGAGTGGAATCTCAATTTCGTCAAATAATTTTTTGGTTTCGGCTTTGTCCAAAATGGGGCTAAACACGGCTTTTAGTTGAAGCGTCACGTCGGCATCTTCGGCGGCGTATTCCTTGATTTCTTCCAAGGCCACCTCGCGCATGCTGCGTTGGTTTTTGCCCTTTTTCCCAATTAAGGTTTCGATTGATTGCGGCGAATACTGCAAATAGGTTTCACTCAACACATCCATGTTGTGGCGCATGTCGGGATTAATCAAATAATGCGCCAGCATCGTATCAAACAGCTTTCCAGCAACCGATAGGCCATAATTTTTTAGGATTTTCAAGTCGTATTTCAGGTTTTGTCCTATTTTTTCGATCTGTTCGTTTTCAAAAAATGGCCTGAATTTTTCCAACAACGCTTTTGCTTCCTCTTGATTTTCGGGAAACGGCACATAAAATCCTTTGCCTTTCTCAAAAGAGAACGACATGCCTACCAGTTCGGCGTGCAGCGTATTGATGCCCGTGGTTTCGGTATCAAAACACACCGAAGTTTGACCCTGTAATTGATTGATCAACAATTTTATGGCCATGTCTCCTTGCACCAATTGGTAGAAATGATCGGTATTGGCGAGGGTTTTAAGCCCCGTCCCATGCATTTGCGCAGTAGAATCGGCTGATTCCTCATAAAATCCAAACAAATCAAATTGATCTTCGTGGCTGCGTTTGGGCGCTGTTTTTTTAACTGATTCAGCTGGAGAATTTTCGCCGTTGGTATCAATTTCGTCGTATTCTTTTCCGGTTCCAAACAATTTGTCAAACTGGGTTTTCATTTGTCGAAATTCCAATTCCTGGAAGAGGGCATCGGTTTTGGCCACGTCGGGTTTGGATAATTCGTAGTCTTGTTCGTTAAACTGCACCGGGCAATCGAGTAGGATGGTTGCCAATTTTTTGGATAAGATTCCCAATTCGGCATTGGCCTCAATTTTATCTTTGAGTGCACCTTTTATTTTGTCGGTGTTGGCCAACATGTTTTCGAGCGAACCAAATTCAGCCAACAATTTCTTAGCCGTTTTTTCGCCCACGCCAGGCAATCCCGGAATGTTATCGGCGGCATCGCCCATCATCCCCAAATAATCAATTACTTGTGACGGATCTTGGATTTCGAATTTTTCGAGCACCTGCGGAATCCCCCAAATTTCGATGTCGTTGCCCATACGGGCCGGTTTGTACATGAAAATATTTTCGGAAACCAATTGCGCAAAATCTTTATCGGGAGTCACCATAAATACCTGAAACCCTTCTTTTTCGGCTTGTTTGGCCAAGGTGCCTATTAAATCATCGGCTTCAAAACCGGGCATTTCTATGATGGGAATGTGCATGGCGCGCAACAAGTCTTGAATATAGGGCACGGCAATTTTGATGGCTTCTGGCGTTTCGTCGCGGTGGGCTTTGTATTGCTCGTACATTTCAAAACGGTAGGTGCTGCCTCCTTTGTCAAAGGCTACGGCCAGATGATCGGGTTTTTCTCGGCGAATGACGTCCATCAATGAATTCATAAATCCCATAATGGCCGAAGTGTCCATTCCTTTGGAGTTGATCCGTGGATTTTTGATGAAGGCATAATAGCCTCTAAAAATTAAGGCAAAAGCATCGAGCAGAAATAAGCGTTTTTGAGCAGACATTCGGATAAATTTAGTCGGTAAAAATAAACATTCGATTGGTATGCATGGGCTAGCAAATCAAAATTATTTCGCCAATTAATCATAAATACGTCGAGCAGATGTTAAAAGTTCACCGGCCTCAAATTTTGCCCGACTATTATTTGTTAATTTGCCAAAAATTACTGCACATGTTGGGTCGATTAATCGTGTTTTTTGTTGTGTTGCTTTGCATCGAATGGTATGCTTTTCAGGCTGTAAAAACGGTGGTAAAAGTGAGAGGAGCGGTGTTGGCCTACCAATGGATCAGCTTGATTATTGTCTTGCTCTTGCTGTTTGCCTTTTCTCGATTTGATCGGTCTACCGGACAAACCAAATACACGCTCTACACCATGGGTCTTTTTCTGTTGGTTTATGTACCCAAAATTTTGATCACTTTGGTGCTCTTGGGCGAAGACATTTACCGCCTTATTCACGGATCTATAACGTATTTTGTAGAAAACGACAACGATTCTTTTTTGCCCAATCGGCGGGCATTTATCAGTAAAATTGGGTTGGGCTTGGCCGCAATTCCTTTCTTGTCCTTGCTTTATGGCATGACAGTTGGCAAGTATAATTATAAAGTAATCAAGCAACGCATTTTCTTCCCCGATTTGCCCGCTGCCTTTGACGGGATGACCATCACGCAAATCTCGGATGTGCACAGCGGCAGCTTTGACAACCCCGAAAAAATAAAGTACGCCATCGATTTGGTGAATGCGCAACAATCCGATTTAATCCTGTTTACAGGTGATATTGTAAACACCCACGCCAAAGAAATGCATCCGTGGATTGAAATTTTTAATGGTATTCAGGCACATCCCTTGGGAAAATATGCGGTATTGGGCAACCACGATTATGGTGAATACATCAGTTGGCATTCCCAACAAGCCAAAGACGAGAATTTTCAGGCGATTAAAAATTTGTACGGAGACATCGGATTCCAGCTGTTGCTCAACGAACACGTATACATTAAAAAAGGCGACGACAAATTGGCCTTGGTGGGCGTAGAAAATTGGGGACATAACTTCAAAAAAGCCGGCGATTTAACTAAAGCGATGCAAGGTTTAACCCCCGAAGAGTTTAAAATTTTGATGAGTCACGACCCCAGCCATTGGGAATACGAAACCAAAAAGCACGACAAAAAAGTGCAGCTCACGTTTTCTGGCCACACGCACGGCATGCAGTTTGGCATCGAAATTCCGGGAGTTATTAAGTGGAGTTTGGCGCAATTTGTCTACAAACAATGGGCGGGCTTGTATGAAGAATTTGGCAAATACATCTATGTAAATCGCGGTTTTGGCTTCCATGCCTATCCGGGACGCGTGGGAATAATGCCCGAAATTACAGTCATCCAACTAAAAAAAGGCGAAAAAGTAGCATAATTCGTATAAAGTGCTACATTTGTACCCTATTCCCTCTAATCGAAGGGGATGAGAAATTTAATATTTTGGTTTTATGTCAAAATTTGGAGAACTAATAAATGCACAAGTTCCTGTGTTAATCGATTTTTACACAGAGTGGAATGAATCTTCGGTTTCCATGCATCCAGTAATTCGCGATGTGGCTGCAGCACTTGGCGACAAAGCCAAAGTCATTAAGATTGATGTGGATAAAAATCAAGAATTAGCCGATGCCCTCCGCATCAAAGGATTGCCTACACTCATGATCTACAAAGAAGGTCAGATGATTTGGAGACAATCTGGCGAACTAGACGCCAATACGATTATTGCTTTGGTTCAAGACCACATCTAAGCAATCACCTCACAACAATAGTTATTTCCTTTCAAAAATTCCAAGGTTTTTGGCAAGACGTATTGCAAATTTGCAAAACATTTTTGGCTGTCGTGAAACACCACAATACTTCCAGATTCTATGTTATTGAGTACATTGGCCAAGCATTGTTCAGCATTGGTTTCTGAATCAAAATCGGCACTCAGTATATCCCACATCACGATTTTATAGCCCTGTTTTTTAATGTTTGAATAGGCCCGCAAGCCGATCTTTCCGTATGGAGGTCGAAACAATTTCACTTCTTCGTTGACTGCAGAATGTAAGGTTTTTTTGCAATCTTCAAAATCAGCCAAATAATCTGAGGTAGAAGTTGCCCAGCCGTTGCGGTGGGTTTGGGTGTGGTTGCCAATTTGATGTCCCTTGGCTTTTATTTGTTGGCAGAGATCCGGATGAACAGTTACATTTTTACCGATACAAAAAAAAGTAGCCTTGGCTTGGTATTGATCCAATTGATTCAATACCCAGGATGTGATTTCGGGCGTGGGACCGTCGTCAAAAGTGAGGTAAACGGCTTTGCGGGTGTTGGGTATTTTCCACAGTAAACCCGGGGCAATCGCCCGAACGAATCTGTGTGTTTTTATCCAATGTAATTTCATCCTAAAGCAAAAAAAACAGCGCTTTTGAGACGCTGTTTTGGTTTTATTCGTTATCCCGTCCAAATCGTTTAAAGAACGAATTATAGGTATTAAACGTCGATTTGTTTTGGTTGTAATAGGCCAAATCGCCGCGGTCTTTCATCACTAGGAGCAAGGCTCGGTAGCGTTCGATGTCGGTCACAATATCAATGGCGATGTCATTTTGTTCGCTGGCCGAAAGTCCTTTATAATAGGACAAGTTTTCCTTGTACTTGGTCATCAACTGATCTAATAATTTTCTGGCCTTGGCCGTTTCGCCCACCGCATAGTAGCCACCTGCAAACGGATCAACCAACGAATAGTAGCCAAACAATTCAACCGGCATTTTGGTCATGGCCAAATCGATTACTTTTTTGGCTTTGTCAATTTTCTTTTCGTTTACCAATTGCTCCATCAGACGAGCCAAATTAGAACGATAGGAAATACTGTTTTTGCGCGTCTCCGGATCGTGGTATACCGAAGCGAGTTCGCTATTGCCCCAATCCCATTTCATCACGATGTCGTACATTTTGTCAGAATTGATTTTACCCATATCCAAGGTGCTGCCGTCTTCGGGAATAGGGGTGTAGAACGGTACCAATTTATAAACCATTCCATCCAATTGCAAGAAATCTTTCATCCATAAGTAGTCGTCATCGCCAAAGCTACCACCTGTAAAATACACGGGACGTTTCCAGTTGTTGTTGGCAATCACATCCAGCATCATGACGCGGTTTTTGTACATCGCCTGTCCTTTGATTTCGATATCAATATACGGCACGATCGAATCGTATGGCGTGATGTCTTTGTTGTATTTGCGGTAGGCTGCGGTGTCTACCGGAATACGGGCCAAATTGGTTGGGTAGAAGTGAATTTTTTGGCCATTTCGCATTTCAACCAAGGTGCGTGGATCGTCATCCCCGATGAAATTCAACAAATCTTTGATGTTCCAACGGCTTTTGGTTTTTTCGTTAAAAATCGCATAATCCAACTTGTCACCCACATATTGTTCGTGGCTGAACGAAATGGGTAACCCATCTGATTTGTAGGTTTTGCATTTCATTTGATCGATGTACCAATCGGTCATGAACAAACTGGTATTCACAATTTTGATGTCGGTGCGGATGCCTTCAATTTCTTGGGCATACCACAACGGAAAGGTATCGTTGTCGCCAATGGTAAACAAAATGGCATTGGGTTCACAGGAATCCAAATAGGCTTTGGCCATTGCAATGGCTGTGTATTTATTGGCACGGTTGTGGTCATCCCAGTTTTGAGCAGCCATTAATACCGGCGCAGCCAACAAACATCCTCCCAATACCAGAGGTGCGGCCAGTTTGGGTTGCAGTGAATTTTTCAGATAGTCATACAAAGCATACACCCCAATGCCGATCCACATTGCAAAAACATAGAAGGAACCCACTAATGCATAGTCGCGCTCACGAGGCTCAAAAGGACGCTCGTTCAAATAAATTTTTAAGGCCAATCCCATAAACAGAAACAAGGAGAGCAATACATAGAAACTTTTGGGGTCGCGTTTGGCGTGATATACCAAACCAATGATGCCCAAAAGTAAGGGTAAGAAAAAGTAGGTATTGCGGCCTTTGTTGTGAGCTACATCTTGAGGCAAGTTCTCTTGCGAACCCAAATGCAGTTCGTCTACAAACGGAATTCCGCTCAGCCAGTTGCCATCGAGGTTGTCATATTTGCCTTGAATGTCGTTTTGACGGCCTGTGAAATTCCACATCAAATAGCGCCAATACATGTACCCAAATTGGTATTCGACCATAAAGCGCAAGTTGTCCACCGTACTTGGTTTTTCGATGATGAGGTATTCGCCATAGGTTTTTAAGAATTTGATGTACTCCTCGTTGCCATATTCTCCAGCGCTGTATCCTTTTCTGAATTCGGTGATGATGTCTACCAATTCCTTTTCTTCTGAATAGTCGGGTTTGATGCGAAACTCCGGCGGATTGGTGAAGCTTATGTAGTTTTCGATGTGCTCGGTGCTCCACAAACGCGGCAACAAGGCTTTGTGGCGTTTGTCGCTGTTTTGGTCGGCGTTTTTGTAGTTGTTGGTGATGCGGTATTTGCCCGTTTTGTAATCGCGTTCGTAGTTGGGCGCTTTGTCAAGATAGGGTTCATCTTCGTCCAAGCCAGCAAAAGCATCGGTGTATTGCGGGCCGTAAAACAACGGATTCACGCCATATTGCTCGCGGTTGTAGTAGGCCAAGACCTCGGCGGCATCAGAAGGTTTGTTTTCGTTGATGACGGTATTGGCATTAGCGCGAATAGGCAACATCATCCAGGTGGAGAATCCGATTAATATAAACAGGACACATAAAATTAACGTGTTGTACATCACCATTCCTTTTTGTTGGGTATAGCGCAAGCCAAAATAGAAAAAGGCAATGAGCAACAAGGCAATAAAAATGGTGCCTGAGTTAAACGGCAAGCCCATTTCGTTGACCATGTATACTTCGGCTTTGGCAAACAAGGCCATGGTGAGCGGAAGTAATAATTTGAAGATAAAAAGCAAGATCGAAACCACGACTACATTGGCTACAATGAAGTTTTTGAGGGTGATGGTTTTATGGTGTTTAAAGTAGTACAAAAATCCAATAGAAGGAATGGTCAACAAAGCCATAAAGTGCACCCCAAAAGACAAACCTATCAGCAAGGAAATAATCAATAACCATTTGTTGCCGCGGGGCGTGTCCATGTCTTGTTCCCAGCGCAAGCCCAGCCAAAACAATAAGGAAATAAATAAGGAAGCCATGGCATATACCTCCGCCTCCACAGCATTAAACCAAAAACTGTCAGAAAAGGTGTAGGCTAAAGCACCAATAAATGAACTTCCCAAGATGACGAGTTCAGATGAATCGGCATTGTTGTTGAATCGTTTTAAAATTTTGCGCAGCACCATGGTAGATGACCAAAACATAAATAGGATCGTAAAGGCGCTCGAAAAAACCGAAACCATATTCACCATCAAGGCAATTTGTTTGGCATTAAGTGCAAACAGCGCAAAAAAGGCGCCCACCATCTGAAATAAAGGCGCGCCCGGCGGATGACCAACTTCCAATTTGGCTGCTGTAGCAATGTATTCGCCACAATCCCAAAAACTCATGCTGGGCTCAACGGTGAGCGAATAGGTAACTAAGGCAATAAAAAAAGCCACCCAACCCAAAAGGGTGTTCCATTTCGTAAAATTGAAGTTTGTTGACATCATGCTGCTACTGTTTTTTTGAACGCCACAAAGAAACTATTTTTTTGCGTACCGCAGGGCGCCTTAACAAAATTTTCTATACCCATTTTGTCGCTATCTCACTGACTTTTATAGACTAAACAATTTATTCTCAGCGCACTATTTTCGCGGGCTGCAAGAATTCAAATAAAAAAAGGGGTTTTATTTGCTTAAAATAAAATTTGTATTAAATTTGCCCTCGCTTAACAGCTATGGAATTGGTCTATGGTGTAATGGTAACACAACTGTTTTTGGTGCAGTCTTTCAAGGTTCGAGTCCTTGTAGACCAACTTTTAGTAATAACCCTGTAAAGTTAATTCTTTACAGGGTTTTTTTGTCACGAAGTACTATACGCAGCAATTTTTCACACACGATAACCGTCCTTAAAACATGAGAAAGCCAGTGTTTCTTTGTGTCTTTGGGGGCATTACTATTGTACGTTTTTTTGGGTACTTTTCATGTTTACTACAATTTTAGTAATGCTGAATTCGGTAAAATTAGTATCAAATAAACAGTTCAATACCATTATTTTAGAAAGACAAACGAACCCGTAATTCAAGGGACGCCATGCAGATACTTGATATTTGCGAAAACACGTTACTAAAATGTATTTTTTGTTGTAAATATTTTTTTGTAACACCCAATTAACTACTTTTGATAAAATTAAAATTGTTTATGAAATTATTTCTTTTAAAGTGGTATCCAATACTATTAGCCTTCATTTGTATGCTATATTCTATCACCTTGGGTCTTTTGGGAAGACAAGATGAAGCTTTATATTCTGCTCATTGGCCAGGTACAATTTTATTATTTGCAATTGCAATCCGTCAAAGAAGAAAGTCATGAGTATAAGTTTTTTTATTGTAGGTGGCGTAATTTTTGCTGTATATTTATTTTTAATGTTTTGGAGTATTGTTTATTCTAATAAAAAACAAAAAGAAGAAAATTACCCAAATATTGACAGCAAAGGGATGTTAAATAAAAATAAAAACCTTTAAAGTTTTTTATATAAATATATGACGCTGCAAACAACTTGGTAAACACCAAGAAAATCATTTTGCAATAACCCTACAATTCTCAATAAAAAAATCCCGCAACTTGCGGGATTTTTTGTTTATTATCCAGATCTCTCGGGATTGTTATTTGGAATTTAGATTTTAAACGTCACCACTGGTCTCACCGCATGGTTCACCAAATCTTCGCTGATGCTGCCGTTAAAGAAGTGCGAGAAGCCGGTGCGTCCGTGTGTGCACATGCCAATTAAGTCGGCGTTTACGGCATTGGCAAAATTGAGGATGCCTTTTTCTACATTCACGTCGTTGTAGATGTGTGAGCTGTAATTGGTTAAATTAAACCCTTTTAAGAATTCGCTCATGACGCTTTCGGCTACGTGTGTAGGTTTGAAACTGTTGGGCGTGTTGATCATCACCAAATCCAAATGTGAATTGAATGTCTTGGCCAAGGCCGCCACTTTGGCAAACGGCGCTTTGATCTCGTCTGAGAAATCAGAAGCAAATACAAAGTTGGACGCGTTGAAGTTGGGTGTTTCGTTTTTGATGACCAAAACGGGTACGTCAGAAAAACGCACTACTTTCTCGGTGTTTGATCCGATAAATAATTCTTGAAAACCAGAAGCACCGTGTGAGCCCATTACAATAAAATCGACCTTATTTTTTTTGCTCACGGCCAAAATTCCTTCAAAGGCTTTTTCAAATTGGATAATTTCAGACACCTCAATGCCTTTCAGAAAATCGGAATCCATTAAGTTCTCTAAGCGCTCGATGGCTTTGTTTTTGAAAAACATGATTTCGGGTATGGCGCTTCCGCCGCCAATCGCATCACTGCCTTGCTGTGGCAACTCCAGCATGTGGAGTAACATAATTTCACTGTTGTTTTCCTTGGCAATTTGAGCCGCAACTCGCAACGCATATTCGGCATGTTTGGAGAAGTCGGTGGGCACTAAAATTCTTTTCATATCAATAAGACTATTAGGGTTATTAATTTATGTATCAAAAGTAAAATTCTTTTCATAATCAATAAGACTATTAGGGTTATTAATTTATGTATCAAAAGTAAAATTTTACCATTTCCTAATAAATGATATTTGTCATGTAGAAAAAAAGTATATATT
>Ga0209768_10000681_pt1 | contig 22500 bp, 20 predicted proteins | sample LauGreSBDMM110SD_3_FD_187564 | JGI IMG/M metagenome (GOLD analysis project Ga0209768, IMG submission 187564) | Freshwater lake microbial communities from Lake Michigan, USA - Sp13.BD.MM110.SD (SPAdes) (version 2) | ecosystem: Environmental > Aquatic > Freshwater > Lake | place: Lake Michigan... | reverse complement strand
GGGTGAGGGGTATGGGGGGATCCTCATGCTGGGGTACCAGAAATCGTCACCCCCCATACCCCTCACCCTTCCCAGACAACGGCCCATGAACTTTATGAGGTTGGCTCTATTAGAATAAGATTTCAACACTCTACCTGCTACCAATAAAGTTCCAACATGACAGACAAAATCATCCCTATTCACCCTGCTACCCCTAGCAACCGCCGCAGTGCCAACATCACTCAAGGTAAGTCTCGGGCGCCTAACCGCTCTATGTACTACGCCATGGGGTATGAAGAAGGTGATTTTGTGAAACCCATGGTGGGTGTGGCCAATGGTCACAGCACCATCACACCTTGCAACAGTGGCCTGCAAAAACTGGCCGATGCTGCTGTTGAGGGCATTGAAGAGGCTGGTGGCAATGCTCAGATTTTTGGTACGCCTACTATTTCTGATGGCATGGCCATGGGTACCGAAGGCATGAAGTATTCGCTTGTGAGTCGTGAAGTGATTTCTGACTGCATTGAAACTTGCGTTCAAGGCCAGTGGATGGACGGTGTGTTGGTGGTGGGCGGTTGTGACAAAAACATGCCTGGCGGCATGATGGGCATCTTGCGTGCCAATGTGCCTGCCATTTATGTGTATGGCGGCACCATTTTGCCAGGCCGATACCAAGACAAAGATTTGAACATTGTGAGTGTGTTTGAAGCAGTGGGCCAAAACGCTGCGGGCAATTTAAGCGACTTCGATTTGAAAGAAATTGAAAAGCGCGCCATTCCTGGCACGGGTTCATGCGGCGGCATGTACACAGCCAACACCATGTCTTCTTCGTTTGAAGCGCTGGGCATGTCGCTGCCCTACTCTTCCACCATGGCCAACCCCCATGATGAAACAAAAAACTCGGCCAAAGCATCGGCCAAGGTTTTGCTTGAAGCCATCAAGAATAATTTGAAACCACGAGACATCGTGACCAAAGAGGCGATCGAAAATGCCGTGGCTGTCATCATGGCCACCGGCGGTTCGACCAATGCTGTGTTGCACTTCTTGGCCATTGCGCACACGGCTGAAGTTCCATGGACCATTGACGATTTTGAGCGCATGCGCAAAAAGATTCCTGTCATTTGCGACTTGAAACCCAGCGGCAAATATTTGGCTGTTGACTTGCACCAAGCTGGCGGCATTCCCCAAGTCATGAAGGTTCTGTTAAAGGCCGGTTTGTTGCACGGCGATTGCATGACCATCACCGGCAAAACTGTGGCAGAAAACTTAAAAGACATTCCTGACGCACCTCGCGCCGACCAAGATGTGATTCGCCCCATCGACAAACCCATGTACGCAGAGGGTCACTTGGCCATTCTGAAAGGCAACTTGTCGCCCGAAGGTGCTGTGGCCAAAATTACAGGTTTAAAGAACCCCGTCATTACAGGTCCCGCTCGCGTGTTTGACGATGAGCAATCTGCTTTGCAAGCTATTTTGGACGGCAAGATCAAAGCGGGCGACGTCATGGTCTTGCGTTACCTTGGCCCCAAAGGCGGCCCTGGCATGCCCGAAATGTTGGCCCCCACGGGTGCACTCATTGGTGCTGGTTTGGGCGAAAGCGTGGGTCTCATTACCGATGGCCGTTTCTCAGGTGGTACTTGGGGCATGGTAGTAGGTCATGTGGCGCCCGAAGCAGCAGCTGGCGGCACCATCGCGTTTGTGAACGAAGGCGATTCCATCACCATTGATGCGCACAAACTCATTCTGGAATTGAACGTGCCCGAAGCTGAAATTGCCAAGCGCCGCGCCAAGTGGACAGCACCCGCACCGCGCTACACCCGCGGAGTGCAAGCCAAGTTTGCGTTCAACGCTTCCAGCGCCAGCAAAGGTGCTGTGCTGGATTTGTATTGATCAAAAAAAGCCCTTCAAAGCTCGTTAGAGTTTTTTAGAGCTTCTCAAAATCAAAGGCCAATGGCGGCAATGCCCGCCTTGGCAATCTGCGCGTCTTCGGTAGATTTCACACCGCTCACGCCCACGGCGCCAATGCAAGCGCCGTCTTTCAGGATGGGCACGCCACCTTCAAGCATGCCTTCAATGGTCGGCGCTGACAAGAATGAAAAGCGGCCGGCATTGATGATGTCTTCGTAAATTTTGCTTTCGCGCTGACCCAAAGCGGCTGTTTTGGCTTTGGCAGGCGCAATGTGGGAAGAAATAGGTGCTGCGCCGTCTAAGCGCTGGAAATGCAACAAATGACCACCCGCATCCACAATGGCAATGCTCACGGCCCACTTATTTTTCTGCGCTTCGGCTTGCGCTGCTGCGGCAATGGCTTGAACATCGGACAATTCGAGGGTAGATTGAGTTTTCATAGGGCTTTTAGGGTAAAAAATTGAACAATAAGCATACCGCAGCGTGAGCTTGGCATTGACTTTGTGAAAGTCACAAGACAAAAGACCCTGAAATCTTTGGTAAATAGGGCATTTCGGGTTACAAGCCCTACAATTTGCTCACCCGATACAGGGTGGATTATTAGGAGTTCACACATGAGCGATCTTCAAAACATTGAACAACCCAGCTGGGGTAGCGTCGGCACTACGCCTGCCGAGCGAAACAAAGTCATGCGCAACACTTACATGTTGCTGGCCGTTAGCCTCTTGCCCACGGTGTTGGGTGCATGGCTTGGTGTTGCTACAGGCATTACCCAATCTTTAGGTGGCGGTTTAGGCTTCATCCTGTTTTTAGGTGGCGCCATTGGCTTCATGTACGCCATCGAGAAAACCAAACACTCTTCAACAGGCGTTTTTGTCTTGTTGGCGTTCACGTTCTTCATGGGCCTCATGCTGTCTCGCATGATTGCCATGGTCTTGGGCTTCAAAAACGGCCCTGACCTCGTCATGACAGCCTTCGCCGGCACGGCCGGTGTATTTGCAGTGATGTCCGTCTTGGCCAGCGTCATCAAGCGCGACTTGTCGGGCATGGGCAAGTGGTTGTTTGTGGGCGTCTTGGTCCTCTTGGTTGGCGGCATCGTCAATATTTTTGTGGGCTCAACGGCCGGCATGATGGCTTTGTCTGTGGCTGCCATTGGTATTTTCAGCGCCTACATGTTGTATGACCTGAAGCAAATTTTGGACGGTGGTGAAACCAACTACATCAGCGCCACGCTCATGTTGTACATGGACTTGTTCAATGTGTTCCAAAGCCTCTTGGCCTTGTTGGGCCTCTGGGGTGGCGAGCGCGACTAATCGACTGAATTTAAAACCAGTTCAAAGCACCTGAGTTCGAAAGAACTCAGGTGCTTTTTTATTCAGCGTCTTTCAAAGACCGCCATGCTTTCGACATGCGCTGTGTGCGCAAACATATTGACCACGCCGGCGCTTAGACATCGGTACCCTGCCCTGTGAACAAACAAGCCAGCATCTCGCGCCAAGGTGGCTGGGTTGCAACTGACATAGACAATGCGTTTGGGAAACTGCCAGTCGCCTCTTAGTGCGTCGTTCTCTTGCAATTCAGCCAAAGCCTTTGCCAAGGCGAAGGCGCCCTCTCTGGGTGGATCAATGAGCCACTTGTCGGCAATGCCATCGGCCATGAGCATTTCAGGGGTCATTTCAAACAAGTTGCGCGCAATGAATGACGTGGGCGCTAAGCGTTTTACGCCTTCACGAAGCGCTTGGTTGTGCTCGTAATTTTCGCGTGAGCGCGCCACCAAAGTTTCTGCGCCTTCGATGCCCACCACCTCTTTGGCCGTTGTAGCAATGGGCAATGTGAAATTACCCAAACCACAAAACCAATCGATGACTCGCTCGTGTGCTTCGGGCTTGAGGAGGCGCAAGGCCCGTGTGACCAAGACCCGATTGATGTGCGGATTGACCTGCGTGAAATCGGTGGGCTTGAAGGGCATGTGCACACCAAAGTCAGGCAAGTCATAGGAGAGCTCGATGCCGCCCTCGTCCATGAGCTTGACGGTGTCCGGCCCTTTAATTTGCAGCCACCATTGCACGTCATGTCGGGCAGCAAATGCACGCAAGCGCTCTTCATCGGCAGTGCTCAAGGGTTCTAAATGACGCAACACCAAAGCCGTGACGGTATCGCCCTGTGCCAATTCAATTTGAGGCACCGTTTCACGGGCGTCCATGCCAAAAATAAGTTCGCGCAGTGGCAGCAAAAGCGCACTGATTTTGGGCGGCAAAACGCGGCAGGTTTTGATGTCGGCCACATAACGGCTTTTGCGTTCATGAAAACCAATGAGCACTTCACCTTTTTTATGAACAAAGCGCACTGACATGCGGGCGCGGTAACGGTAGCCCCAACTAGGACCTTCCATGGGCCGCAGTAAGTTCTCGGGCTTGACTTTGCCCAAGTGCCACAAATTGTCTTCGAGGACACGCTGTTTCACGGCCACTTGCGCACTGGCTTCTAAGTGCTGCATCTTGCAGCCACCACAAGCGCCTGCATGCAAGCCAAAGTGCGGGCAACCAGGTCTTACCCTTTGAGAAGACTCTCGGTGGATGGCGGTGACTACCCCTGCTTCCCAATTGTTCTTTTTGCGGTGGACATTGGCGGTCACCATTTCAAATGGCAAAGCACCTTCTACAAAAACAACTTTACCATCTGGCCTTCGGGCAATGCCTTGGGCCTCCATGTCGAGTGCATCAATGTGCAACCATCCTGCGGGTAAGTCAGAACGTCCTAAGATAATTTCTTGAGTCTGCTCTTCTCGTGTTGAGTCTTTCTGTTTGCTCATGGACGGGCTGGCAATAATTTGGCAGGGTCAACAGGTTTACCTTGCTTGCGTATTTCAAAATGCAACTTGACGCGATCTGAATCTGAACTGCCCATGTCAGCAATGCGTTGGCCTTTGGTCACGCTTTGGTCTTCTTTGACCAACAGTGTTTGGTTGTGCGCGTAGGCGGTTAAGTAGGTGTTGTTGTGCTTCAAAATGACCAGGTTGCCATAGCCCCTAAGACCTGAGCCTGCATAGACCACTTTGCCGTCGCCGGCTGCCAGCACGGGGTCGCCCGCTTTGCCCGCAAAGTCGAGACCTTTGTTTTTGGCCTCGTCGAAACCCGCCAAAACGGGTCCTGGATGGGGCCATGCGAAGGTCATTCCGTCGTCACTGACGTTGACTGGCGCAGATGCACTTGGCGCTGCATTGGAAGCGCTAGAAGCAGGCGCACTTGATGCTGTCGGGGTGGGCGTATTGCTTGTTGCAGTGTTTGCGGGTGTTGGGTTCTGAGCCATGACTGGCTTGGTTTGCCTGTTGGCAGCAAGCTCCATCACAGGTGGTGCCACACGCAAAACTTGATGGACTTCAATCATGTTGGGGTTGTCAAGGCCATTCCATTTGGCAATGTCGCGCCATGCTTGTCCATGGTCCAAGGCAATTTTGGTGAGCGTGTCTCCGGGACGCACGCTGTAAAACCCGGGCTTGCCCGCATTTTCTGAGCCCGTCATTGCGGGCCCCATGGAAACGGGGGAACTTGTGGCCACAGGTGCACTGGCTCTTGTACTGTCACTTGCCGCTTGCGGCTGTACTCTTTGGACAGGGCGTGAAGTACTTTGTCCTGCCACTCGATCTTCTACTGGAATAGGTCCGCGCGGGCGTGACGTACATGCAGCAAGCAAGCAAACAGACAAGACACTGATCACCATCCAACTTTGTCGGCCACTCAACAATTTCATTCCATATCCTTCAGGAGATACCCGATTTTAAGGGGACAAAATGAACGGCCTCTAAAACACTTTGCTTGAAGCCATGGTTTGTTTTGTCCACCACCATGAGCGCTTGTTGGCCATTGGCCGTGACGGTTGGAGCGACCAGCCTGCCACCCACAGCCAATTGATCTAACCAAGCTTGCGGCAAAGTCTCGCCCCCTGCCGCAGAAATGATGGCGGCATACGGGGCACCTTTGGGATAGCCCAGCATGCCGTCGCCAAACAGCAAGTGAACATTGGCCAACCGAAAATATCGCAAATTGGAACGCGCTTTTTCGTGCAAGCCCTTAAGGCGCTCTATGCTGTAGACCTCGGTGGCAACGTGGCTAAGCACAGCAGCTTGGTAGCCGCATCCTGTGCCTATTTCTAGCACGCGACCTAGCTTGCCACTTGCACCCTCAAGCAACAACTCAATCATGCGAGCCACCACATTGGGCTTGGAAATAGTTTGTCCTAAACCAATGGGCAAACTGGTGTCTTCATAGGCCTGATTGACCAAGCCGCTTTCTACAAAACGATGGCGCTCGACTGCACCCATGGCTTCCAAGACCAAGGGATCTTTCAAGCCTTGAGCAGCCAGCTTTTGCACCATGCGTTGTCTGACCGCACTGGAATCTAAACCCAGACCCTGCGGGTTTGAAGGTGCGGCCTTTTTAACAGGCGCTTTGGCCGGCGTCGCCTTTTCTTGAGTGCTGAACTTGATTGGAAAACCGGGGCGCTGTGCCATCAACCCTCCCACACCTGGAGCTTAGACAAGTTTTGTGACCACAAACCAGAATTTTCGTGGTCTGTGAGGTCGACCTGTAAGGGTGTGATGGTGACGTGACCATTTTTTGCGGCATAAAAATCGGTGCCTTCGCCATCGTCCATGGCCTCGCCGGCATTCCCAATCCAGTACATGGTTTCACCGCGAGGGCTCAGTTGAGTAATGACGGGTTCTGCAGCATGACGGCGACCCAAACGACACAAGGTAGCGGCTTTGTACTCTGCCGTCTTGTTCGGAATGTTGACATTCAACAACCAAGGCGATTTGCCAATGAGTTGCGCTTGTTCAAATTGCGCCACCATATTTTTGGCAAATTCTGCGGCGATGTCGAGATGCCCCCAGCCTTTTTCTGTTTGAGAAAACGCCAAGGCAGGGATGCCAAACAAATAGCCCTCCATGGCCGCACCCACGGTGCCAGAATAAAGGGTGTCATCGCCCATGTTGGCGCCGTTGTTAATGCCCGACACCACCAAATCGGGTCTGTAGCCCAAGAGGCCAGTTAAGGCAATGTGCACGCAATCGGCAGGTGTGCCATTGACATACCGAAAACCATTCTCGCCTTGCCTGACGTAAAGGGGGGAATGCAGCGTGAGCGCGTTGGACTTTGCGCTGTTGTTGTGCTCGGGTGCAACCACCTCCACATCGGCTACTTGTTTCAGGGCGTGGTAAAGCGCCACAATGCCATCTGCACGGTAGCCATCGTCGTTGGAGATCAATATTTTCATGGGTCTGTCCTTGGGCTCAATTGTAGGTCGCTACCGAGACAAGCCAATGGCTTGTTTGCCCTTTATATTCAAGCCATTGAATGATTTTTGAGGAGAATTTCTGTGCACGCTTGGCTCTGTGAAAACCCTGTAGGTGTCGAGGCTTTAAATTGGAAAGAAATTCCAACGCCCGTACCCCAATCTGGTCAAGTCTTGATTCGCATTGAGGCGGCCAGTTTGAACTTTCCCGACCTGCTCATTGTTCAAAACAAATACCAAATGAAACCTGACCTGCCTTTTGTGCCAGGTTCTGAATATGCGGGCGTGATTGAAGCGGTAGGTGAAGGCGTGACGCACCTGAAGGTGGGGCAATCTGTTGCCTGTTTGTCTGGTACCGGTGGCTTTGGCACACACACCCTCGCACCCGCCAAGTTGTGCATGCCCCTGCCCCCAGGCTTTCCTGCCGTAGATGCTGCGGCCTTCATCATGATCTACGCCACTTCGCACCATGCGCTCATTGACCGTGCAGCTTTGAAAGCTGGCGAAACGGTACTGGTTTTGGGTGCGGCGGGCGGCGTTGGCACTGCCGCCATTCAAATTGCAAAAGCTGCGGGCGCTCGGGTCATTGCGGCTGCGTCAACCGACGAAAAATGTGCGCTCTGCAAATCATTGGGTGCCGATGAAACCATCAACTACACCACGCAAAACATTCGGGAAGCACTCAAAGCAATGACAGGCGGTAAGGGCCCCGATGTCATTTATGATCCTGTAGGTGGTGACTACGCCGAGCCTGCCTTCCGCTCCATTGCCTGGCGCGGACGCTACTTGGTGGTGGGTTTTGCGGCAGGCCCTATTCCTGCCCTGCCCTTTAACTTGGCCTTGTTAAAAGGTGCGTCTATTGTGGGCGTTTTCTGGGGTGACTTTTCACGCCGCGAACCTCAAGCCAACGCGGCCATGATGGCTGAATTGGCGCAGTGGTATGCGCAAGGTAAAGTCAAACCTGTGATTGACAGAGCCATGCACATGAGCGAATTGAAAGCCGCCTATGCCCACATGGGTTCACGTGGGGTGATGGGCAAACTGGTGATGGTCAATTAAGGAAGAGCAACGCTGGCTTTCACGGCATAAGCCAAGCGCCATTTACTTCATTATTTTTTCTTTTTGAAAGCTGGGTCATAGCGTTTGATCCAGTCAAAAAACTCGTGGTACCAGATTACGTTGTTGGCGGGCTTCAAGATCCAATGATTTTCATCGGGGTACCACAACAAGCGCGCGTCTACACCCTTGGCTTTGAGCGTGTTGTAGTAGGCTAAGCCTTGCGCGTCTGGCACGCGATAGTCTTTGGCACCATGAATGACCAAGGTGGGCGTTTGCATGGTGGCAGCATAGGCATGTGGGCTTTGTGAGTGCACCTTCTTCATGTCGTTCCAATACCAGTCACCCAACTCTTGCGCATGCCAACCGTAGGCATCGTCAGAGAACATGCCCACCCAGTCGTAGCAGCCTGCATGGCAAACATAGGCTTGATAGCGGCCTGCTTTCACATGCGCATTCATCCACGCCACCATGTAGCCACCGTAGCTGCCGCCTGTTGCAAACACACGCGCCTTGTCAATCCAAGTTTTCTTGCGCAGCCAATCGGTGCAAGCTTCCATGTCTTGCAATTCCAACTCACCCCATTTGTGCGTGATTGAATCGAGAAACTTCAAACCAAAACCAGATGAGCCATGGTAGTTGACGTTGGCCACCACATAGCCTTGGGCTGCAAACACATGGTAGTTCCAGCGCCAATGCCAAACGTCGCCTGGGCCGGTGTGCGGCCCACCATGAATGGTGTGAAGCAAGGGGTATTTTTTGGTTTGATGAAAACCGGGTGGGTAGTGCAACCACACTTGCACATCGTCTCCCTTGGCCCCTTTAAACCAGTGCTCTTCGGTGCGGCCTAAAACAATGCCCTTAAGCAGATCATCATTGAAATGTTCAATGCGTTTTGAAGCTGACGACTCACTGCGACCAGATTCATCCACTTGAGTCACCTGAATTCGACCTGGGTGAACCGCCTTGTCCATGAGGGTGACCAATTGGCCTGCAGCCTCATCAAAGGCATGCACCGTGCCGCCTTCCATGACCACAGTCGGTTGCGATTTTGCGATGTCAAAACGCCAAACATGTTGACGGCCTCTGTCCTCTGCTTTGCACAGCAATGCACTGCCGTCTTCGCTCCACTTCAAGGGCATTTGTGGTTCACGGTCCCACTTGGCGCTGATGGTTTTCCAGGGCATGGCTTGCTTGCTGGATTTAGCATTAGATGGCTTTGGGAGTTCAAGCAAAGCCAGGTGATTGGGCTGAGTGTGTTTGAGCGCTTGGTGCGATGCTAAGAAAGCCAATTGATCACCCGTTGGGCTGTAGGCAGGTCCTGACACATCCCAAGCGGGGTCTTTCACCAAGTCTCGAAAGGCAATGACTTTGTTGCCTTTCAATTGAATTTCAGCCAAGGCCATGCGGGGCGCTGCGTTCTGGGCTTTTTCAGGGTCATACACGAAGCTGATACTTTTGCCATCGGCCGAGATGTCAAATTCATTGGCACTGGGCTCACGGCGCGGCAGCTCGTAATCTGTGCCCTCTAACAAGTCCACCACACGACCGCTCTTTAAATCCATGATGCACAGATGAGGCACGCGACCCATTGGCAAGTTATGATCCCAGTGGCGATACACCGCATCTTCTGTGGCAAAAGCGCTGTCTTTGCGAGCTTTGGTTTCCTTGAGTTTGTCGGCTTGAAACTCGCCCTTCAACTTGGGCCAAGCCCATGTGATGAACGCGATGCGCTCACCGTCTGAAAACCATTTGAAATCGACCACACCTGTGGGTACTTCAGCTGCGCGCTTGGCTTCACCGCCGTCTGGCGGAATGAGGTACAGCTGAGGCTCATCGTCCTTCTTGCCGTTTTGCTCTCGCTTGGCCACAAACGCCACCCAATCGCCTTGCGGTGAGAACTGAGGGCGACCGTCTTTGTCGCCACATTGCGTGAGTTGTCTGGGCTGACCGCCCAGGGTCGACAAAAGCCAAATGGCACTTTGAATGGTGTTTTCTTGGACAGAGGGTTGCGCGACAGCACACACCGCCTGCGAACCGTCTGGACTGATGCTGGGAGCACCAAGTCGTTGCAGTTGCCACATCAACTCGACAGTGAGTTGTTTGGACTGGCGGGGAGATGCTGATTTTGTTTTTGATGCCGTCATCTTCAACGACTCCTGTAAATGAAATACATGGATTTAATGCCGGCGATCAATTGGCGTTATGGAGCGCGATTGCAATTGATGGGCTGCTGTAAGTTGGTATTCTTTGCGCGGTTATGGCTTGAGGTCACAACGACGTTTGGTGAATTGGCGTTGCTGTCTTTGGCCTTCTTTGAACTGATGATGATGGCGTCGTTTGGGGGCGCGCAATCTGCTGCGGCCGCAGGGCCTTGTGCTACGGGCTGCTGAGTGAGAGTGCCTGCCACATTGGGTGAAATGGGCGCTGGTATGGGCGCTGGCATTGGCGCTGGCATTGGCATTGCAATAGGCGGCGAGGTGTAAGCCGGACTTGCTTGCATGTTGATGCCATAGTTGTAGAAATAGAAATTACCACGCGATTCGTTGTAGATGGCGGGTCTTTGTTCATGTCTCACAGACTTGGCCAGCTCTTCCACGGAGTTCTGAACATCGCGCATCAGATCTTCAATTCTTAAACCTGGAACTTTCATGCGTGTGATGAGCTCTCGCGTGAACACGCTGTTTGGGTTTGGATCTTTTTCAAGCAAGCGGTCGAGGGCTTGTTGCCCACGGCTTGCGGAATACACAATCATCTGTCCTTTAGGCGCTTCAATAGCGCTCAATCCTCGAGCGTTGCCAATCGATCTTCCTTTTGACTTTAAAGGGTTGTCTCTACAAGCATCAACAATGACAAGGCTGAAAGCAGGCTTGGCCTCTGCCAGCTTTTCAGTCAAAGTCAACAAGTCATAGGCTGTTTTCTCTACTTCACTTTCACTGTTGACTTCAATATCGGTTGGGAGCAAATAACTACCATTCTTAATTTGTACGCCATGCCCGGCATAAAACACCACAACCTCATCGCCACCTTGGATGCCTTGGGTGAATGATTCAACCGCTCTGACCGTTGCACGGTAGTTTAAGTTTTGGTGAAGTTGAACTGCAAAACCTGCGTTCCTTAACTCACGCGCCATGGCATTGGCATCGTTGCCGGCTTTTTGCAATTTGCTGACAGCCAAGTAATTGTCATTGCCAATGACAAGAGCGACGCGTTTTGCCTGAACATGCAGGCTAAAAAGCATCGCAAAACAAGTCAAAATGACTTTTGAAAATGGCATGATAAAAGTATTCCGAAATTGACAAATGAATAGTAAAGTCTAATCTTGTATTGTTGTGGTAATTTCAGTCCATTTAAATACTTAAATAGTACTCATTTTTGCCTTCAACCCAAATTTACATCAAAGCGGTTCATTATGTTTTTAAGAGCAGTGATTGTGGTTTTTTCTTGGGCACTCCTCTCTTGTGCCTCCAACGTGCCACTGACAACGCCCGTTGACACCCAGGCCATCAGCGGAAAGCTGAGTTTCATCGATGTCGCCAAGTTTGACCGCGACTTGGCTTCTGCCATGACTCAAAAAAATGAAGTCACTGAGGTTGCTTTTTATGAAAAAGTAAGTCCCAACAGCGTTCCAGAGCGCTTGCAAAAATGGCTTGCAGTTGTTGAGGCAAAAGGTGGCAAGGTTTTGGTTGAGCCACCACCCAATGAGTTGGTGTCTCGAAGCCCCTTTGCTGCCCTGAGTCTTGTGGGCTCCCTGATCACAACCATCAAAGGTTTGGCGCACTTCAACGCAGAGAAAATTTACGAAGCCGCCAACGGCCGCGACGCTGTTATTTCTTTACAAAGAAATAACAAAGGTGAAGTTGTCGTGAATACGATCAAGTTTGTGAAACGAACGCCCTAAGAACACATGAGATCCTTACTTGCTCTTATCGCGGTCCTGTTTTCACAAACTGTTTTCGCGCAACCGGCAGCCTCTAGAAGTGCGCTGATCATTGGCATTTCAGAATACGCCGTTGCAGGTGCTACGGTGCTTGATGGTGTTCGCTTTGACATGGCCAGCAGCACCAAGATTGCCAATGCCATGGGTATTCCAGACACTCAAATCAAGTACCTTAAAAACGCTGAGGCGACCAAAGAAAATATTCTGAAAGCGCTTAACCAGTTGGCAGAAACAACCAAAGATGGCTCTCGTGCGTTCATCTACTTTTCTGGTCATGGCACACGAGAGCTCATTGATGAGTCTTGCGTTGAAGGCCTCCTCACCTATGAAGGCAAAACCATTACCCATCAAGAGTTTGCCAAAGCGACTCAAAGCCTTGTTAAATCTGCAGACAAAGTCATCACCATGATTGATGCTTGCCATGCAGAAGGCGTAGCGCCACCCAAGGGTCAAACCCGCGCCATTTCAAAAAACCTGTTCACACCCAAATTTTTTGCAAAATCGGGCAATGCCGCCAACAGTTGCTCTGTTGTTGCCAATCTTAAAACCCGTGGCCTGCTTCCAGAGATCACTCGATTGGGCGGACTTCAGGAGAACTTTGTTCAAATTACGTCCTCCAGACCTGACGAACAAAGCTTGGACCAACCCGGTATGGGTGGCTTGGCCACAGTCGCCATCCGCGATTGTTTGTTGGGCAAAGCCAAGGACGTCAATGGCTCAGGCGCTGTCTCAATGAGCGAAGTGCAGCAATGTGCACAAAACGCCATCAATCTAGCGCTCAAAGGCAACCCAACCTTTGCGCCGCACCATGTGACTGTCTCAGGAAATAGAAACTTAATTCCCGTTCAACGCCCAACAACAACCCTGGCCGCAGCCCCTGTTGAGCCGATCAAACAACCCTCAACACCATCTTCTACGGCATCTACTTCGCCACCTTCAGTGACTGCCTTGACCGTGCCGTCTGTGACAGTGCCCCCCGTAGTCAATCCAAGTCAGCAAGCTGCCAGCCAACCTGCGCCCGCACCTAGCACTTCTCCCACCAAGTTACCAGCGCCTGAGCAAGCATTGGCTTCGCTCGCAACCCTCAAAGACATCGAACAGCAGAGAAACCCCAAAAGGCTTGTAGAGGTTCAAGTCTCCAAGCCAACCCTGAAAATTGGCAAAGACAGCCTAGACCTCAGTATCAAATCTAGCCATGATGGGTACTTGTACCTCATCCTTCTCGGCAGCGATTCAAAAAGCTTTTATGTCTTGTATCCAAATGGCTTGGACAAAAATAATCAAGTCAAGGCTGGGCAAACTGTTCGAATTCCTCGTCCCGATTGGGAGGTCAAAGCAGCGGGGCCAGTTGGCACCAACAATCTATTGGTCATGGTGTCCGACAGCCCTCGCAAGCTCAACATCCTCACCATGTCTGAACCTACAGCAGCTGAACCCTTCACCTATGCCTTGAACAACTTAGGAGGTCGATCTGCACTCATCCATTTCTTGACCAGTTCAGGCACCGACGGCAAGTCTGAAAGCTTTGGCGCCAAACTGGTCGCCGTCAAGGAAGTGAAATGAGAATTTGGATTGCCATTCTTTTGTTTCATTCTGCCGCTTGGGGCCAGGCACCACAACCCATCAAGCAGGCCACCGCAACAGAGTTAGTTGAAAGACTTGCTCCGGCTGCGTCAAATGGCAACACCAGGAGCATTGGTCAAAGAAACATTGTGGTTCAGCCCAAAAGCGTTGACTTGGTGGTTCAATTTGATTTGGACTCGGCCAAGCTCAAAGAAAGCAATCGCCCTCTTTTAGACAGCCTTGTCGAAGCCATGAAAAACGAGCGTTTGGTGCATGTGAAGTTCAAGCTGGAGGGACACACAGATGCTCAAGGATCTGAGGCTTACAACCTTCAGTTGAGCCAGAGTAGAGCTGAGTCAGTCTTGGCTTACCTCAGCGCCAAAGGTGTTGATCAACTGAAGCTAAGCACAGAAGGCAAAGGTTTCTCAGACCTGCTTTTTCCTGACAAGCCCTTTGCAGCAGAAAACCGCAGAGTCAGAATAACAGCACTACCGTGATTCAATTTTTTGTTTTATTCGCCCTCGGGTTTCATACGGCTGTTTTCGCTGGGCAGTTTCTAATCACACCAGAGGAAATGAAAGCCTCGAATGCCGCAAAACCGCCCTTTGCGGCTAAGGCTGCGGCACCCAAGGATGCTCCTTTGATTGAACTTTTTGCACCCAAGTTAACTGCAAAAATCATCAGCCCTACACCCATAGAGCTGAAGTTTCAGCCAATGCCACCAAGCATGGTTAAACCAGATACCTTTCGAGTTTTGTATGGTGCATTTGAATTGGACATCACCAAGCGCATTTTGAGTGTTGCCAAGGTCACAGAGTCAGGCGTTTTCATTCAGGAAGCAAGCTTGCCTAAAGGAAAACACAAGTTAATGATGGTGATTGAGGACACCTCAGGCCGCCGAGGAATGAAGGCCATTGAGTTTGAAGTTCAGTAAAAGATCAATCCTCTAAGCAGTCAAAGCCACGTATCCATGTCCATTTTTAAATCTCAAACCGCCATGCCTAGAGGCTGTTTTAATTTGAGAGCTTGCACGGCATTGCCATCTTGACTGCTTGCCATTTCATTTTGAGAAGAGTTGGGTAAAAGCGCATTCAGCATTTGACGAACTTGAAGCAATCTAGGATCGCCATCATGGGCATCGTCTGTGGTGTCATTGATGCAAAAGAAATCTAAGCGGCCAAACTGCTTTTTGAGATTCTGGAGCGATTGAGTTTCTAACGATTGCCCCGTTGCAATGTACAAATGTGAATGGTCTATTGTTTTAGCCAAACCATGTGCCAAAGCCCAGCGCAGCACAAAGTCAGAAATGATGGTGGGCTTGTTCCAAGTGCGAAAAACAGTTGACCGTACCCGCTCAAATAACTCTGGCGCATCGCGCTCAATCTCCATCATCACCGACTTCAGCATGGGCCTAGGTGAATGCGAGAAAGTTCTGGCGGTATGCAGATACTGAGGGTTCATTTTTCTGACACTCGAATCGGCTCGGGTGTTTGAGTTGTCCACTTTGGTTTGCAGCCACTGTTTGGACAGTCGACTGGCATTTTCAAGGGAGGTCGATTCAGCTTTTAGCTTGTTGCCAATCACCTCGGGCTCATCAGACCAAGAGACAAAAAAGCCTTTTTCAAAAAACCAATTTTCCAAACAAACAGGCGCACCAAAGAACACATCGTCGTTCAAATAAAAATAGCGTTCTGAAAGCCCTGGAATGTGGTGAATATAAGACTCGATATTGCCTGAATCGAATGTGGGCAATGAGGAATGGGGAATCAGTTGATGGTGATCGACCAACGTAATTTGATCTGAGGCTTGGAACCAATCGGGCACCTGACCATCTGTGACGATGTAAATGTGGCCGTGTTCGGGAAAGAATTTTTCAAGGGCACGCAAGCTGAACCGCAGCTCGTCGTTGTCGCGGTAACGACCTTCCACATTGCCGAACTTGGCAAAACTTAAGTTGCCAGCGGCTTCTAATTTTTGGGCATACTTTTCGCGCTTGGCGCGCCACTCGCCATCGTTGCCATTCACCCAAAGGTAAACGATGTCTATCGCGGTATTTAAAGTCTTTGAAGCTTGATTCAAAATGGAAATGAACAAAAAGGGCTTACAAGGCATCTTGTAAACCCTTAGAATTTGATGGGGTGGCTGATGGGGCTCGAACCCACGACAACAGGAATCACAATCCTGGACTCTACCAACTGAGCTACAGCCACCGTAGAAGCGGGATTATAGCCGAAACTTTTTTTCTCAGGCCCCTTGCGCCTCTGACTTTGGCTTGGCAGCACTGGGTTTTGGCACCAAAATTTCAGCCTTCATCTTGGTCTTTAACTGGGCAATGTAGGCCTGCGTTTCAGCGGTACCCCACAGCTGCGTAAATTGCTGCTGAGCTTGAACCATGAGCTCTTTGTTTTCAGCTTCAGGTGGCAAGATCTTGGTCACACGAACCACAGCAAAACCTTGAACGCCCAAATCTACGCCACTGACTGAGGGCAGCTTGTTAGGGTCGGCGCGCAAAACAGCATCAACCACTTTGGGCAATTGCCTTTGTGTTTTTTCGCGAGAAATCACAATGGCATTGGGCAGATTGTCAGCGCCAGTGCTGGCTTTGAGCGCAGTCAAACGTTGCTCGCCTTGGGCTTTGGCCATTTCAGCGGCCTTTTCTTGGGTTAAAGCACGTTTGACAAATTCTTTCACTTCCGCCAAGGGCAAAGTGGCAGCGGGTTGGTGCTTGACCACACGGGCTGAAACCAGCGTGCTGGGTGCCACTTCAATGGCTTCTGTGTTGCGCTGCTTTTGCAAAGATGCTTCACTGAAAATAGCTTGCAACAAACCTGGATGGCTCAAGACACTTCGGGCCTGCGTGGGTTGGCGCGCCACTTGATTGGCCTTTTGAATGTTGAGTTTGAGCTTGTCTGCCGCGGGCTTCAAGCTGTCAGACTGCTCGTACACCGTATTGGAAAATGTTTCTGCCAACTCGGCATATTTGCGCTGGGCTTGCTGCTTCTTCAAGTCTGCCTCTAATGAGGGGCGCATTGACTCAAAGCTTTGGGCTTTGGCCGCCTTGATGTCGGTGAGTTGAATGATGTGGTAGCCAAACTCAGACTCGACCAAGTCACTGATGTCTGACGTTTTCATGCTGAATGCGGCATCCTCAAAGGCTTTCACCATGGCACCACGACCGAAGAAGTCCAAATCACCCCCTTTGACAGCAGAGCCGGGGTCTTGAGAGTTTTTGCGAGCAACATCGGCGAAGCTTGCAGGCTTGGCTTTGACCAATTTCAACAACTCCTCAGCCTTGGCGCGTGCAATTTTTTTCTCAGCTTCAGGCGAATCCTTGGCTGCAGTGATCAGAATATGGCTGGCACGACGCTCTTCTTTGCTGGACAAGCGCTGCAAGTTTTGCTCGTAGTAAGACTTCAAGTCTTGCTCGTTCAAAGTAATCGATTGACGCAGACTTTCAATGTCGAGAACAATGTACTCAATGTCAGCTGACTCGGAAGATTGGTATTTGTCTTTGTTTTTATCGTAATAAGCCTGCAAATCAGCATCAGAGACCGTGACTTTGCCGAGGTAGTCAGCAGCTGGGAAATTCAGAATTTGAACTTCGCGACTTTGCATGAAAGCGTTCATGGCCGTTTGTGTTTGCGCAGAAGTGGCGTAGGCAGATGCTTGAACACCTTGAATGACTTGGCGATTGGACAAATCTGCACGAACTTGCATTTCAAACATTTCTGGCGTCATGCCTTGTGAAGCCGCCAGTTGTTTGTAACGCGCCATGTCAAGCTTGCCATCAGCCGTGCGCAAAGCCGCAATGGCAGGGCTTTGCTGTAACTCGCGCGCCAAACGTGTGTCGCTGGCCACCAACTGTAATTTTTGAGCCGCTGCTGAAATGACCTGGTCACGAACCAAGCGCTCTAATGTGGCGTACTTGGCTTCTGGCGTGTCAAACAACTTGGCATCAATATTGGGCATCGACGCCCGAATTCGATCGACTTCGCGCTTGTGTGCGGCGTCCCAATCGGTTTGGTTGATTTTGTTGCCGTTGACTTTGGCGACCACGGCGCCCTTGTCATTGAAACGACTGTAGCCTTCAAGACCAAACAAAACGAAGGAGGGAATGATGAGCAGGAACAAGATGCCCATCATGATCTTGGTGTTGTTACGGACAAAATCAAACATGTGAGAACTCTCTGTCTATTAACGCTGTAAATGTCACAAAAAGACAAAAGGCGAACAACCTGTTCGCCTCTGTTTGGGGGTGGTGGGTGCTGACGGGGTCGAACCGCCGACCTACGCCTTGTAAGGGCGCCGCTCTACCGACTGAGCTAAGCACCCCCCTAATCAAAGATTAATTCAAGGCGTCTTTTAAAGCCTTGCCTGGACGGAACTTAGGCACCTTGGCTGATTTGATTTTGATAGCAGCACCAGTACGTGGGTTGCGACCAGCGCGAGCAGCACGCTTGGTGACGGCGAATGTACCGAAACCAACCAAGGCGACCGTGCCGCCTTTTTTCAATGTGGTGCGAACGGCGCCAATGGTGGCTTCCAATGCACGGCCAGCAGCAGCTTTAGAAATGTCTGCTTGTTTGGCAATGTGCTCGATCAATTCAGTCTTGTTCATACAAAGAACCTTAGGAAAAAATAAGAGAACTCAAAATCTGAGTGACTCATGATTGTTAAAATTTTTTTGAAGTTTTAAAAAAAACTTCCGGGACAAAACATTGTCTTCGCAATGAATTTGCTGACCTCAATTTAACCAGACAAAACAGGCCTGTCAAATGATTTTGTGTCTAGAAACCGCAATGCGACACGAATTCTAGACGCAAACTGAATGTCTGCAAGGGGCTTCGCGAAAAAAAATTGGGAGATCCAACAACTAGATCCCAAAAGTTCTCATAAAGCTGCAGCAATGGCTTTTCCAACGTCTTGCGTATTAGCAGAACCCCCAATGTCTGCGGTGCGTGGCGCACCACTATTGGGTGCCAATACTTTTTCAATGGCAGCCAATACGGCATCGTGGGCAGGCTTGCAACCCAAAAATTCCAACATCATGGCACCGCACCAAATTTGACCGATCGGGTTTGCAATGTTCTTGCCTGCGATGTCTGGCGCAGAGCCATGAACCGGTTCAAACAAAGAGGGGAATTTGCGATCGGGATTGAGGTTGGCACTGGGTGCAATGCCAATCGTGCCTGTGCAAGCTGGGCCCAAGTCGCTCAAAATATCACCAAACAAATTGCTGGCCACCACCACATCGAAAAAGTCGGGGCGCTGCACAAAGTGCGCCGTCAAAATATCGATGTGAAACTTGTCAACATGGATGCCAGGGTAGTTCTTGGCCATTTCGACAACACGCTCATCCCAATAAGGCATGGTGATGGCAATGCCGTTGGATTTGGTGGCACTGGTGAGATGCTTCTTAGGGCGAGTCTGCGCAAGTTCAAAGGCGAATTTCAAGACGCGATCGACACCAATGCGCGACATGACCGTTTCTTGCATCACAATTTCACGTTCGGTACCAGGGTACATGCGCCCACCAATGCTGGAGTACTCACCCTCGGTGTTTTCACGCACGATGTACATGTCAATTTCACCGGGCTGTCTGGGCGAGCCATCTCTTCGCACCACGGGCGCAATGATGCCTGGCATGAGTCTGGCAGGACGCAAGTTGATGTACTGATCAAACTCACGGCGAAACAAAAGCAATGAGCCCCACAAAGACACATGGTCGGCAATTTTGTCTGGCCAGCCCACAGCACCAAAGTAGATGGCATCGTGGCCACCGATTTGGTCTTTCCAATTGTCGGGCAGCATTTGGCCATGCTTTTCACAGTAGTCCCAACTTGAAAAGTCGAAATGATCAAATTGCAAATCAAGATTGAATTTTGAAGCGGCTGCCGCCATGACCCTCAGGCCCTCGGGCATGACTTCTTTGCCAATGCCATCTCCAGCAATGACTGCAATGCGTTTTTTTGTCATGTTTTTTTCTCCTAAAATTTACTGAGCGGGCCTCACAACCCAACTGACGCCCCAAGCCGTAAGGGCAATACCGAGCAGTGTGAAAGCAGTGATGGGCTCATCAAATAACAACCATGCCACCAAAGCCGTACATGGCGGCACAAGGTACATCAAGCTGGTCACACTGGCAGCAGCGCCCTTCTGAATGAGCATGTACAAAAGCGAGCTGCCACCTAGGGTCAATCCTAATACAGACCACGCCATGGCGCCAATGAACTCGGCGTTGAATTGCACGGATTCAGTTTCTAACAGCGCCAAGGGGGTTGTCACAATCAAGGCCGCAAGCAATTGAACGGTATTGGCCGATCGAACGTCACATGGCTTGACGAAGCTTTTTTGGTAAAGCGTGCCCAAGGTAATAGAGAGCAGCGCCATGATGGCAAAACTCAAATTGAGTGCATTGACATGGTCCAAAGCACTGCCCTGCGTGAGTTTGTGCCAGACCACCAAAAGCAGTCCACAAAAACCCAGTAATAAACCGAGCCACTGTCGGCGGCTCACCTTGTTTTCTAAAGTGGTATCTCTGGAAGACAGCCAAATGGCGGTCAGCACGGGCTGCAACCCCACAATGAGGGCCGACAAACCAGACCCCATGCCCGCCTTCACCGCAGCCCAAACGCCGCCCAAGTAGCCTGCATGCATGAGAACGCCAGTGACTGACAAGTGAAACCATTCCGATCGACTTTGCGGCCAACGCACCTTTGCCACCCTGATCCAAATCACAAAGCAAGCAATGGACAGGGCGTAGCGAAGCCATAAAAAGGAAAACGGTGGTGCATTGGGCATGCCAAAACGTGCAACGATGAAGCCCGTGCTCCAAATGAGCACGAAGACCGCAGGCATGGCCCGAACCCAGGCGTCGGAAGATTCTGAGTGATTCATTTCACTCGCGCACGAATCTCAGGGAGGGCCTTTTGCATGTAGTAAATCATAGACCAAATGGTCAGAATGGAGGCAATCCAGATCAGGCCAGTGCCCCACACATGCGTGTCAATCACGCCGAACAATTGACCATTGAAAAGTAAAAACGGAATGGCCACCATCTGCACCGTGGTCTTTAGTTTGCCGACGAAATGAACCGCGACACTTTTGCTAGCGCCAATTTGCGCCATCCACTCTCGCAAGGCCGAGATGGCGATCTCACGCCCAATGATGATCAAGGCCACAAAAACATGAACGCGGTGCAAGTGAACCAGTACCAACAGGGAGGCACAGACCAAAAACTTGTCGGCCACAGGGTCTAAAAAGGCGCCAAATGAAGAGGTTTGGTTGAGCTTTCGGGCCAAAAAACCATCGAGCCAGTCAGTGGCTGCAAAAATCACAAACATGGTGGTGGCCAAAAAGTTGCGTGATTCAACTGGCAACTCAGTGTAGAACACCCCCACAATGAAGGGAATCGCGACGATGCGCGTCCAAGTCATGAGGGTGGGAATGGTGAAAAACATGGGGGATATTGTGTCACGCATTGAAGTCAGTTTGCTGACACCAAGGCGCCATGCTCAGTGAAGGGCTTGGTAAATGATTTCTGCCAATTCCCTAGAAATACCGTCCACCGACATTAGGTCGTCAACACTGGCGTCTTCTACGCCACGCACACCCCCAAAGCGCTGCAACAGTTTGGCGCGTTTTTTGGGGCCAATACCCCCAATTTCCTCTAAACGCCCACCGCCCATTCGAACTTTAGCGCGTTGTGCACGCATTCCCGTGATGGCAAATCGGTGCGCCTCATCCCTGACTTGAGCGACCAGCATCAAAGCCGCTGAATCTTTGCCCAGATAAACCTTGTCTCGGCCATCGGCAAAGACCAGTTCTTCGAGGCCTACTTTTCGGCCCTCCCCTTTTTCAACGCCCACAATCAAGGACAGATCGAGGCCCAAAGCTTCGAAGACCTCTCGGGCCATCGATACCTGTCCCTTGCCGCCATCAATGAGCACCAAATCTGGCATGCGGACCTTGCGATCTATTTCGCCGGATTTGATGGCCTCGGCCAACTTGCCATATCGCCGCAGCAAGACCTGCCGCATCGCTGCGTAATCGTCACCGGGTGTGATGTCTTCAATTTTGTAGCGTCGATATTCGCTGTTCTGCATTTTATGATTTTGAAAAACCACACAAGAAGCTTGGGTCGCTTCGCCAGATGTATGCGAAATGTCAAAGCACTCCATGCGCAAGGCATCCATGTCATCTGGCGCTAAATCGAGCGCTTCAACCAAGGCTCTGGTGCGCGCTTGTTGCGAGCCCTCTTCCGCCAACAATCGGGCCAGTTGAATGGCCGCATTTTTCTCAGCCATCTCCAACCAAGATCTTCTTTGCTCGCGCGGGTTGTGAACGGCGTTGACTTTCATGCCAGACTGCAAGGAGATGGCATCAAGCACCTTGGCATCTATTTTCTCGCTGGTGATCAATGTTGTTGGCACCGGAATGCTCAAGTAATGCTGCGCAATGAAGGCCTCCAAAACTTTCACTTCCAAAGTTTGTGCAACCGCACTGACATCGTCTTCTAATGCCAGGTTGAGCATGGCGTGGCCATCTTCCACGTGCGAGGGAAAATAAGGCCGATCGCCCAAATGCCTGCCCCCGCGAACCATGGCCAAATTGACACACGCCCTGCCGCCCTGCACCTTGACGGCCAAAATATCGACGTCGGTGTCAGATACGTTATCAACCGATTGCTGATGCAAAACGCGCGACAAAGCCGTCATCTGATTGCGAACTTCTGCCGCCATCTCAAACTCAAGCTTGTCGGC
>Ga0209768_10000679_pt1 | contig 22569 bp, 21 predicted proteins | sample LauGreSBDMM110SD_3_FD_187564 | JGI IMG/M metagenome (GOLD analysis project Ga0209768, IMG submission 187564) | Freshwater lake microbial communities from Lake Michigan, USA - Sp13.BD.MM110.SD (SPAdes) (version 2) | ecosystem: Environmental > Aquatic > Freshwater > Lake | place: Lake Michigan... | reverse complement strand
TTGATGCGCATGTCGATGTTCAAGTCAGTTTGGGTGACTTTGTGTTGTCGGGCGGCGAGATTGCAGCCATCGCTCTCTTGGATGCTGTCGCGCGCTTACAGCCTGGCGTGCTCAATGACGAGGGCAGCCATCAAATGGACAGCTTTAACCCCGCACTGGATGGCTTGTTGGATTGTGGACATTTCACGCGCCCCGAAGTGTGGAAGGACATCACGGTTCCGCCTGTGTTGATGTCGGGGCATCACGCTGAAATTACCAAGTGGCGACGCCAACAAAGTTTGGTGCTAACCCAAAAATACAGACCCGATTTGATTTTGGGTGCTAGGCTGGCTGGTAGATTGAGTACCCAAGATGAAAACTTTTTATTTAGTTTAGGTGCCTCTGGTTTGGTTGCTTCCAAATCTAATTAACTTGCTTGCCCTCGAGTGAGGGGGGGCTTCAAATGGCCCAAAAAGAAAGATATAATCAAAGGCTTTTCGATCCTCTGCCCGCCGCAGTTGTTGCGCTTGAATTTGGCTTTTATGGCCAATTGCAATCAGCATAGAAACTGCCTTTAGCGTAGCGTTGTGCAAGATCGATAGACGAAAGAGCTCACAATGAATTTGATTCAAACTCTCGAGATGGAAGAAATTGCCCGTTTGGGTAAAACCATTCCTGACTTCATGCCTGGTGACACCGTGATCGTTAGCGTCAATGTGGTTGAAGGTACACGCAAGCGTGTTCAGGCATATGAAGGTGTCGTGATTGCCAAGCGCAATCGCGGCTTGAACAGTGGTTTCACTGTTCGCAAAATTTCAAGTGGTGAAGGCGTGGAGCGTACGTTCCAAACATACAGCCCCCTGATTGCCAACATTGAAGTCAAACGCCGTGGCGATGTTCGCCGCGCCAAGTTGTACTATTTGCGTGATCGCAGCGGCAAGTCTGCGCGTATCAAAGAAAAGTTGCCACAACGCGCTGTTAAAACAGCAGCAGTAGCAGCGTAATCTGAGTCCAGTGGCCATTCTGGGGCCCTCATTAAAAAAACCGCCAAGGCTTGCGCCAAGGCGGTTTTTTTACGCCCCTGTTTTGGCAGGGGCGTGGGGTACGAGAATTAACCGCGTGTGATTTTCAACACTTTAGCGCCAGTGCGCTTGGGTGCAGCATGACCACCGGCATTGTGTGGCTTGAAGTTGCCAGCACCCATGACTTTGGGGCCGCGTGCAGGACGATCGCTGGCACCGCCGCGCGCATTGTCACGGCTTGGTGCGCGTGGGGCACGGCTGTCGCGTGAGTCGAAGCGGTCGCCGCCGCGATTGTCGGGGCGTTGATCGCCACGTGGCTCAAAGCGGGCTTCACCACCGCGAGGTGCGAAACTGCGTTGTTCGCCGCGGAAATCACCCCGTGGCTCAAAACGGCCTTCTGGGCGAGCTTCTGGACGGAAATCGCCGCGACCTTCAGGGCGTCCTTCAAAGCGAGGAGCCGGTGCACCACGGTTTTCAAAACGATCGCCACGGCCTTCGAAGCGATCACCGCCACGATTGCCTTCAAAGCGGGGTGCGCCACGAGATTCAAAACGATCACCACCGCGATTGCCGCCAAATCCGCCGCCGCCACCAAATGGGCGACCACGGCCACCACGGTCGCCGCGGTCATTGCCGCCTCGGCCGCCTGGACGGCTTTCGGGGAAGTTTTGTTTGGGCTCCATGCCGGGAATGACTTCAGCTTTGAACGGTTGACGGCTGTAGGCCTCAATGTCCAAAATTTTGCGACGATCGCGAATTTCAGCAAAGGTGATGGCCAAGCCATCGCGACCTGCACGACCTGTACGGCCAATGCGGTGGGTGTAGTCTTCGGCCTTCATGGGCAAACCAAAGTTGAACACGTGTGTGATGGTGGGCACGTCAATGCCGCGGGCTGCTACATCGGTGGCGACCAAGATTTGAACTTGGCCGTTGCGCAAAGCCATCAGGCGGCGATTGCGCAAGCCTTGGCTCAAAGCGCCGTGCAAAGCAACGGCATCAAAACCATCTTGTTGCAAGTCTGCGGCTAAACCGTCGCACTCGATTTGGGTACTGGCAAACACAATGGCTTGGTTGATGGAGGCATCACGCAACCAATGGTCAAGCAACTTGCGTTTGTGTTGTGCGTTGTCGGCCCAGAACAAAACTTGTTTGATGTTGCTGTGCTTTTCTTGGGGTGAATCGATTTGGATTTTTTGAACCGATGAACCGCCGTCGTGCATGACGCGCATGGCCAACTGCTGAATGCGCGGCGCAAAAGTGGCGCTGAACATCATGGTTTGCTGGCGTTGGCTGGTGAGTTGGTTGATGTCGGCCAGGTCGTCAGAGAAGCCCAGGTCCAACATGCGGTCGGCTTCGTCAACCACTAAGAATTTGACCTTGTCGAGTTTGATTTGCATGGAGCGTTGCAAGTCGAGCAAACGGCCCGGTGTGGCCACCACCAAGTTGGCATTTTGCAGTTTGGCAATTTGCAACTGGTAAGGCATACCGCCCACAATGTTGGCCACGCGCAAGCCGCGGCAATGCTTGACCAAATCGATGGCATCATGCGCCACTTGTTGTGCCAATTCACGAGTAGGGCAAACAATCAGGGCGCCAGGTGTGGGCGCTTTGAAGTTGCGTGAGTTGGTGGGGTCTTTGCGCTTGGGGCGCTTGGGTGCTGGCTCGCCATTGGCGGCAGCGTCTGAGCAGGCTTGTGCAAATGCAGCGCGCTCGGCCTCTTCTTCAGCGGCCATTTCTTGTAGCAAGGTGTGCAACACCGGCAGCAAGAAAGCAGCTGTTTTGCCGCTGCCAGTTTGGCTTGAAACCATCAGGTCGATGTAGCGATGTGCTTCACCCAAGGTTTCTTTGGGCAAGGCCAAGGGAATGGCTTTGAGCTGAACGGGTGTGGGTTGTGTGTAGCCAAGGTCGGCCACAGCTTGTACCAATTCTGGTGCCAAGCCCAACAGCACAAAACCATTGGGCTGCTCTGGCGTGATCTCGGCATCGATGGCTTCGTTGTCATTGACATCGGCTGCATCAAGCGCCAATGTTTCGGTTACGAAAGTTTCGTTCGTAGAGGATTGCGCAGGCGACAAGTCGGCCTGCACTTCAAAAGCGTCAGTCATATTTTTTCTCGCACGGACGTCCGCAAGATTTGCGGTGGCGCCGTTCATGGTTAAAAAACATCAACCATCAAACGGAGCTCGGTGCTGTTTGAAGAGAGTGGGTTTGACATGATGTCGGGCCCATCTTTTCCAGTCGAGTGACTCTTATCAGTGAGTCAAAGGCGTGAAGGGTGATGCACAAGTATTGCGGCACAAGGCCTGTTTGCAATACAGCCACTGATTATTGCACAGTTTTTTAAGTTGCGCGGGTTTTCCCTGAAATCAATTCAAACAAGGGTCAAAGGCGAATGAAATGCTCTCTGTAGTGGGCCAATTCTTCGATGGATTCGTGCACATCCGCTAGGGCTGTGTGCTTTTGTTGCTTCTTGAAGCTGTTGAAAACCTCGGGTTTCCAACGCTTGGAAAGCTCCTTCAGAGTGCTGACGTCTAAATTTCGATAGTGAAGGTAGGCCTCTAATTTGGGCATGAACTTGACTAAAAATCGGCGGTCTTGGCTGATGGTGTTGCCGCAAAGTGGTGAAGCATTTTTGGACACATACTTCTTGATGAAGGTCAAAATAGCTTCTTCTGCATCCTGCTCTGAGGTGGCAGAGGCTTTGACTTTGTCAATCAAGCCGCTCCTGCCATGGGTTCCTTTGTTCCAGGCATCCATCTTGCCGAGCAGCTCGTCGCTCTGGTGAATAACGCACACAGGACCTTCTATTCGGGGTGTCAGATGTGGGCCTGTCACAACGACCGCAATTTCAAGCAGACGCTCCTTTTCAGGGTCAAGGCCTGTCATTTCGCAATCGATCCAAACCAAGTTCTCGTCTGACTTGGCCAGGGACGCTTCGGCTTGGGGCTGATTGGCGGGGATGTTTGAAGAAGGTGCTGTCATGTCTAAAAGGGGCTTTTTCCAAAGCTTCAGATTGTCGCTGATGTTGGCTGATCTACACTTCGGGCTATGAATGCGACTTTGACTCTGACTTATTTTTTGGTGGGCGCTTTGCTGACCAACGTTTTATTGAAGCTTTGGCTGAATGCCAGACAAGTGCGGCATGTGGCACAACATCGAGGTGAGGTACCGGCCGCTTTTGCAGGCCAAATTTCATTGACTGATCATCAGAAAGCGGCAGATTACACCTTGGCCAAAGCCAAAGTCTCGCAAATTGACATAGGCGTCGATGCCGCTGTTCTCATTGCTTGGACGCTAATGGGTGGCTTGAGTGCTCTGAATAATTTCATTTTGGAACTCATGGCGCCAGGCCTATGGCAACAGGTGGTCCTGGTGTTGTCGTTTGCCTTGGTGGGCGGCCTGATAGATTTGCCTTTGTCGCTTTATCAAACTTTTGTGTTGGAACAAAAGTTTGGTTTCAACAAAATGACTTGGAAATTATGGTTAAGTGACGCCGCCAAGGGCCTTACTTTGGGTTTGGTCCTGGGCGTTCCTCTCATTGCATTGGTGTTGTGGCTCATGAATGTGGGCGGCGCTTACTGGTGGTTCTGGACTTGGTGCACATTGGTGTTCTGGCAATTGTTTTTGATGGCCATTGCCCCCAATGTGATCATGCCCCTGTTCAATCAATTCACACCCCTAGAGGATGAAGCGTTGAAGGAGCGAGTCAATGGGCTGATGCAGCGTGCTGGTTTCAAAGCCAAGGGTTTCTTTGTGATGGATGGCAGCAAAAGATCGGCTCACTCCAATGCGTTTTTCACAGGCTTTGGCGCTAGCAAGCGGGTGGTATTTTTTGACACCTTGCTGAAGCAACTCACGCCTTCGGAGATGGAGGCGGTGCTGGCGCATGAGTTGGGACATTTCAAACATCGACATATCTTCAAAATGATGGTCAGCAGCTTTGCGATGAGTTTGCTGGGTCTTGCCGTTTTGGGCTTCGCCTCACAGCAAATTTGGTTTTACACAGGCTTGGGTGTGCCCCCTAGTTTGACCAGCGGCAACGAGGCTGTTGCATTGTTGTTGTTCATGTTGGTTGTGCCTGTGTTCACCTTCTTGTTGGCACCCATTTCTTCTTGGCGCTCAAGAGTCCAGGAGTACGAAGCGGATGCCTATGCTGTGTCGCAAACGCCTGTGGCAGACCTTGGCAATGCCTTGTTGAAGTTGTACCAAGACAATGCGTCAACCCTCACGCCCGATCCTTTGTATGTGAAGTTTTACTATTCGCATCCTCCTGCCAGTTTGCGCTTAGCTCGCATGCAGCATGCGCAAGCTTAACCAGCGCACACACACCAAGACCAAGGCTGCGCAGGCCTTGGTAGCTTCTTCGCAAGAGGCCATGAACACAGGTTTGGTGGTGGCTACGCATGGCAGACATTGTGTGGTCGAGTTGGATGATGGATCGCGCATCATTTGCCATCCACGGGGCAAGAAGAGTCAGTCCGTGGTGGGCGATCGTGTGAGGTGGCAAGCCGCTGCCGACGAAGGCACGATTGAAAGTGTGCTGGCAAGAAAAAATCTTTTTTACAGGCGAGATGAAGTTCGCACCAAATCATTTGCAGCCAATCTAGATCAGGTGTTGATCTTGTTGGCGGCAGAACCTGAGTTTTCAGAAACGCAACTGTCTCGCGCACTGATTGCTGCTGAGGCGGAGCACATCAAGCCTCTGATTGTTTTGAACAAGAGTGATCTGGGTGAGGCTTTTCAGCAAGCTTGGCATCGGCTGGCTGCTTATCGTCACATGGGCTATGGGGTGTTGCCCCTCGAATTAAAAAGTCCAGAAGACACCAACACTTCCTTGCGAGAGCTAAGGTCTCAAATGGAGGGAAAGACGACCTTGATTCTGGGCCCATCTGGCGCCGGAAAAAGTACCTTGGTCAATGCACTGGTTCCCAATGCTCGCGCTTTGACAGGCGAGATCTCTCAGGCTTTGAACTCGGGTAAACACACCACCACAAGCACGGCGCTCTATTGGGTTGGCAATAGACCCGACCTTTCAGAATTGGAAATGCGGGGTACCGCCATCATCGATTCGCCGGGTTTTCAAGAGTTTGGCCTTCAGCACATTCCACAGAATCAATTGTCTGCTTGTATGCCCGATTTAAAGCAGCATGTGCCCAATTGCAAGTTTTACAACTGCACCCATTTGCATGAGCCTGGCTGTGGCGTCTTGTCTGCTTTGCAAAAAGTGGAGTCTATCGATTTGCTAGCCACAGAAGTGAGTCCAAGACGGCACAGAATTTATGCGCAGTTGTTTGAGGAGCTAGGACAGCAACGCTGGTCATAGGCCATCAATTGGCCAGAAGCTTGAAATGGCGCTTAGCCCAGAAGATTGGCCAAGGAAAGCAGAGCAACCAACACAAGCCACATGACCACTGTGCGCCACACTAGGCCCACGACTTGGGCAAAGTGCGTCAACTCTGGTGGTCTGCCAGGGGTGCTGCTGCTGCCTGGTAAATCGGGCTGAAGTGCCGCACCACCCAATTGAACATTGATAGCGCCTGCAGTAGCGGCCAAGATAACGCCATCGTTGTCATCTGGAAACTTTTCGGCATGGTGTCGCCAGCCGTCCATCGCATCTTCGAAGCTGCCCATGATGGCGAAGCCCATGGCCGTTGCTCTGGCAGGTAGCCAATCTATGGCGTGCCAAGATTCGGTAGCGACCATTTTCAATGAATCGCTGTGCCAGTTTGCGTTGTCTTGTTGAGTTGGCGTAGTTGCTGTTTCTGCTGAAACAGACGGTGCTTGCGACCAATAACGTTTTGCAAACTCAGCAATTCTGTAGACCACAGCGCCCACCGGTCCAAGGCCAACGATGGAAAGCAATGCGTAACTGAAGAAGACACCAAAAACGTGTCGATGCGCAGACAAAACAGAGTGTTCAATGACATGGCGAACAATCTCGTTGCGTGGTAGGTCATTGATTTCTATCTGTTGCCAATTGGCCAATAACTCGCGAGCCAATGGTTCATCGCCATCGTTCAGTGCATCGCGAATGCCAGTGAAGTGATGGCTGAATTGCCTGAATCCAAGGGTGACATAGAGCAAACCCACATTCCAAACCACTGCAAAGAACCAGCCCAAGAAAAAAGCCAAACACCAATGAATGAGTACGGCAAGGCATGCTGGTGCACCAATGAGTAAGCCCCAGGCGAGCCAGGCTTGTGAGCGCGTTCCGCCGTCCACATGGGATGCGACCCAGTCAGCCCAACGCCTTAACCACTGATGCAAAAAATTCGACGAGCCCAGAGGTCGTGCTTGTTCAATGACCAGCGCCAAAAAAATAGAGAAAAAGCTCATGCCCGCATCATAAAGAATTCGCGGCCAATAAAAAACGGTAAAAGTTTCGAATCATCCCTGCTGTAGCTCCCCAGATGAAATGGTCTGCTTGATCTGGGTCCTTGTTGGGTGATGTGGCTGGATAAGGCATGGAGTACCAACGTTTAACAACGCCATCTCTGCCCCATTCATGCAGGCGGTGGTTTTGAGGATTCATGAGAAAGGACAAAGGCACCTCAAATGCAAACTCCACCTCATTGACATTGGTTGTAATGGTGTGATGCGGTGAGACCAAGGCCACCACAGGTGTGATGTGAAATGAGGTGCCAGTGACATAACTTGGCAGTTGACCCAAAATCTCTACAAATTCAGATTCGAGTCCCACTTCCTCTTGCGCTTCGCGAAGTGCCGCTTGCTCTAATGTCGCGTCCTCTGGGTCTACCTTGCCACCTGGGAATGCAATTTGTCCCGGATGTGAAGACAAGTGCTGGGTTCTTTGCGTTAGCAAGAGATGGGGGTCTTGGCCATTCTTTCCCCTCATCACAATAGGCATCAAGACGGCCGCTGCTTGAGGGGCGCGCTGGCCAATTAAAGGCTCACGTTTCAGCTCAGGTGTCCATTCTGGTGGATTTTTAAAAACCCACCTCAGACGCTCAGCATTTAATGATGAGGACGGTAGTGCAGGCCAATCTTGATGTTGGAGCGTCCACGGGATTTCGCGGGGGTCAAAGCCCAAGGCGTGTTTCATGTCAGAGAGGAAGCCATGTTGGACGTCTCAGATTTAAAAAGGTGTTTGGTAGGGTGGACATTTGATTTCGATTTTGCGGGGCGTCTGATCAATCTGATCGCGTTTAATGGCCGTGAGACATCCGCCCCAAACACACCCTGTGTCCATGGCCCAGATGTCTTTTTGATTCACGGCGCCGAGGGTGGACCAATGTCCAAATGCGATCCTTGTGCCAATGGTTTGGCGATGGGGAACTTCGAACCATGGCAGATAACCTTCGGGTGCTTTGGCGCTGTTTTCCTTGACCTTAAAGTCCATATGGCCAGTGGCAGAGCAAAAGCGCAGTCGGGTGAAGGCATTGAGGGCGCAACGCAGCCTGTCCAAACCCTTCAAGCTGGGGTGCCATTGGGCGGGTTCATTGCCATACATGTTCATGAAAAATTCGGCAGCATCGGGCCCGCGCAAAACGCTTTCAATTTCATGTGCTAACTCTAAAGTGGTGCTGAGTGACCACTGCGGTAGCACGCCCGCATGAACCATCAGCACATCTTCTTTGTAAAGTGCTATGGCTTGGTTTTGAAGCCAATCAAGCAATGCGTGTCTGTCGGTGGCTTCCAAGACATCTTGGAGCGTGTCGGTTCGGCTTGGTTGTCGTGCACCTGCGGCAAGGGCCAGTAGATGTAGATCATGGTTGCCTAAAACGCATTCAACACTGTTTCCCATTTTGGACAAGCGCCGTAGGACTGCCAAGGAGGAGGGCCCCCGATTGACCAAATCACCCAGCACATACAAACGGTCGCGACTGGCTGAAAAACCAACTTGGTCCAGTAATAGGCCCAGAGGTTCGTCGCAGCCTTGCAGATCGCCGACCCAATAAACAGACATTGGCTTCCAAAATCTCAACAAAACCCAATTGTGGATGTTTTTTGCCTAATTTGGGCCCATGGCAAGGCGGCTATTTCATTCGTCTTCAGGCCTTGGCACAATGGAGGGATGGATTTCTTACTGATTGTGTTTTTAACTTTGGTGAATGGTGTGTTTGCCATGTCCGAATTGGCCCTGGCCTCTAGCCGCAAGGCAAGGCTGGCGGCCATGGAGGAAGCGGGGGACAAAGGGGCAGCCGCTGCCCTTAAATTGCTTGAGAACCCTACGCAGTTCTTGTCAACGGTGCAGGTGGGCATTACTTCGATTGGTGTCATGAATGGCATTGTCGGAGAGGCCGCATTCAGTGGTGATGTTGCACTTTGGCTCATCAGTTGGGGTCTTTCAGACTCCGCTGCAAGTTTCACAGCCACCTCACTGGTTGTGACCGCCATTACTTTTACAACCATTATTTTTGGGGAACTTGTCCCTAAAAGAATTGGCCAACTGTATCCCGAGCCTGTGGCAAGGCTTGTGTCTAGGCCGATGGCTTGGCTGGCCAGTGCAGCAAGACCTTTTGTCGGTTTGCTCTCTATCACGACCCATGCTGTTTTGAAACTGCTGCGCATTGATACGCGTGGCAATCGCGGCGTGACTGAAGAGGAAATTACAGCTAGCTTGGAAGAGGGCGTGGACGCTGGATTGATCGAAGAACATGAACATCAAATGGTGAGAAATGTTTTTCATTTGGACGATCGTCCCCTGACTTCCTTGATGGTGCCACGCCTTGATATCCAATGGTTTGAAGGCGATATGACGCGTTCTGAGTGTTTGGCACAGGCGGGATTTAATGAGGGTGTTGATGGGCACTCTTGGTACCCCGTTTGTCGCGGCAATTTGGACGATGTGATTGGGGTGGTCAGTCTTGCGCGCTTGGTATCTTTGTCAAATGCTGACGACGCACCCGTTGAAGCCTATGCCCTTCCCGCCACATTTGTTCCAGAAACATTGAGTGGCATGAACCTATTGGAGCAACTTCGCGATAAATCTGGCCGAATGGTCTTTGTGGTGGATGAATATGGCGTGGTTCAGGGCTTATTAACGCCCAGAGATTTACTGGAGGCTATTACCGGCGAGTTGCGCCCATTGACGGTTGAAGATGCATGGGCCTCATCTCAAGCAGATGGCACGTGGGTCTTGGATGGCTTAATGCCCATCAATGAGCTTAAATCGAGGCTTGACATTAAGCAATTGAATGGAGAGGAAAGGGGATTATTTAACACTCTAGGTGGATTTATTGTGGCAGAGTTGGGTTATTTACCTGAAGTGGGTAATATTGTTCAAATTGAAAATTGGCATTTTGAAGTTATATCTCTTGAGGGGCGCCGAATAGACAAGGTAAATGCTAGATTTATCATTTAATTATCGAATTTGTAGATTTTATAAATAAATAATCTCATTTATTTGTATTAGAATCCTGATATTATTCTGAGTCTTGTTATTTAAAAAAGTTTATTATCTTGATTGGATCGATATGAATAACTCTTACAAAGAATTATTGAAGCAACGTGATGCATTGGAGCAAGCTATTGCATCTGCTCGTGAAAGGGAGATTTCTGAGGCTGTTCGAAAAGCCCGTGAATTGGTGGCTGAATTTGGATTAACTGTTCAAGATATATTCCCTGCTGGCCGGGGCGCTGCTAAATCAGCGGGAAAATCTACAGGAAATAAAGTTGCCCCCAAATACCGTGACCCAACTACGGGTCAAACCTGGACTGGTCGTGGTAAAGCACCTAAATGGATTGATGGTCAAGACCGCAATAAATATTTAATTGTGTAAACGCCTTGAGTGGTATTTAAAAAGGCCGCGATTAGCGGCCTTTTTCATGTGGTGAGAGGTTATAGAATCACATAGTCTTTTAATAAGTGAATTCGATTGTCATCAAATACCCTCCCAAAGCACGTCGGCATCATCATGGATGGGAATCGCCGTTGGGCTAAAAAACGTCTTTTACCCGCCGCATTGGGACATGCATCCGGCGCAAAACGTGTGCGTGCGGTTGTGGAGTCATGCATTCGTTCAGATATTGCGCATCTCAGCTTATTCGCTTTCAGCACCGAAAATTGGCGGCGTCCGCCCGAGGAAGTTTCCGTTTTGATGAACCTTTTTGCCAGTTACCTGCAAAAAGAAGTGGACGAAATGGAAGGCAATGGCGTTTGCCTGAAAGTCGTCGGGGACAAGTCCAAATTCAGCCCTGAATTGCAAGACTTGATCTTGCGGGCTGAAGAGCAAACACAAGAGAACACCAAGATCACTCTCAGAGTGGCCGCTAACTATGGTGGCCGGTGGGATTTTGTCCAAGCTGCCAAATCGTGGCAGCGCGCAAATCCTAGCCTGGGCATCGACCAGCTCACAGAAGCTGGACTCGCGCCATTCCTAAGCACGGCAGGTGCACCTGAGATGGACCTGCTCATTCGAACGGGCGGCGAGTCCCGCGTCAGCAATTTCATGCTTTGGCAAGCTGCTTACGCTGAGCTTTTTTTCATTGACACCTTGTGGCCAGACTTCAGTGTCAAGCAGTTCAATGAGGCCTTGGAATGGTTCTCAAAACGAGACCGTCGCTTCGGATCGGCAGCACCTTTTTAAGTCGACTTCATCACGGGGCCAATTGCTTCTTCGCTGCAACCAACTGACGTAATTTGTCTTTTTTGCTAGGACGCTTGCCCTTGATGCCGCCATTGCCAGTTTCATTTTCTGGAACCGGTGAGCTGGCTTTAAAACCTTGGATGGATTCTCTTTCGAGTTTCACCGCATGGCGTTTTTCAATCAATGTCCAATGGCTCAAGGATTCAGGGGTCACAAAGCTGATGGCCAACCCAGCTTCGCCAGCGCGGCCGGTGCGGCCGATTCGATGGGTGTAATCAACAGCCGATCTAGGTAAGTCGAAGTTAATGACAGCTGGTAGTTTTTCGATGTCTAGGCCGCGCGAAGCCAGATCTGTGGCGAGGACCACTTTGACGCGCTGAGCTTTGAAGTCTGCCAAGACTTGTTGTCTTTTGCCCTGACTCAGTTGTCCATGAAACGGCTCTGCGGCAATGCCAGCAACACGCAATTTGGCTGCCACCATGTCACTGCTGTGCTGCGTGGCGACAAAGACCAAGACTTGTTTCAAATTTTCTTCTTTGAGCAAGTGTTTTAGAAGCTGTGTGCGTTTGGCGACGTCGGTATAAATGGCTCGCTGCAAAATTTCGGCAGGTTGGGGTGCTTCGCCCTCGATGTGAATTTCAAGGGGGTTGTACAGGAGGGTCTGGGCCAAAGCCACCATGCTTTGGGGTTTGGTAGCAGACAAAAATAAGTTTTGCCGCTTGGCAGGAAGCAGGCTCAAGATGTATTGGAGTTCTTCTTGAAAGCCAAGTTCTAGCAATTTATCGGCTTCATCCAAAACCAAGGTTTGCACGCCTGACAGTTTCAGTGCATTGTGTTCTAGCAAATCAATTAAGCGGCCTGGTGTAGCAATTAAGATATCAGTTCCGCCTCTCAGTCCCATCATTTGAGGGTTGATTGAAACGCCGCCAAAGACAACGGTGATTTTGCAGAGATGGCCCCACTGGGCTGCCAAGCTCATGAAAAGTTGACTGACCTGAACTGCCAATTCTCGGGTGGGTACCAAGACCACAGATTGGGTGGTTTTGGTCGTCCTGAGATAACCTGACTTCGAAAGTCCAGGTGTTTCATTTTTTGAGATTGAAAGCGCCCAGTGCTCAATTAGCGGAAGAGCGTAGGCCAAGGTTTTGCCTGACCCCGTGGGTGCGGTCACCCAAGCATCTTGGCCTTTAAGGGCAGCGGGAACCAGTTCCCGCTGAACCTCGGTGGGACTTGGGTAAGTTTTGGGTTTGAGTGCTTTGAGCAACTCGGGCGAAAGGCCCAGATCTTTAAACGACATAGAGGACAAGCATAAGTGCATATGGCTTGATCTGAGGATCAGTCGTGGCAAAATCGCCGAATGAATACACGCAAAGGCATTATTTTGGCGGGCGGGTCAGGGACTCGCTTGTATCCCGTGACACATGCTGTCTCGAAGCAACTGATGCCTGTTTATGACAAGCCGATGGTCTATTACCCTTTGACCACACTCATGTTGGCAGGCATCAAAGACGTGCTGCTGATCAGTACACCACAAGACACGCCGCGTTTTTCCGGACTGCTAGGAGACGGCCGTCAATGGGGAATGAACATTCAATATGCGGTGCAACCCAGCCCTGATGGCTTGGCGCAAGCCTTCATCATTGGTAAAGAATTTGTGGGAAACCACTCCAGTGCATTGGTCTTGGGGGACAATATTTTTTATGGCCACGACTTGGTCAAGCTCATGCAAAGGGCCGGTTCGCAAACCTCTGGTGCTAGCGTCTTTGCTTATCACGTGCACGACCCCGAGCGTTATGGTGTCGTGGCTTTTGACAATCAGCAGCGTGCATTGAGCATTGAAGAAAAGCCTAAACAGCCCAAAAGCAACTACGCTGTAACTGGCCTGTATTTTTACGACCAACAAGTGTGCGATATCGCAGCCCACATCAAACCTTCTGCCCGGGGTGAATTAGAAATCACCGACGTGAATCGGTGTTACTTAGAGCAGAACCAGTTGAGTGTTGAAATGATGGGCCGAGGTTATGCATGGCTTGACACGGGCACGCATGACAGTTTGCTCGAGGCCGCAGGATTTATTGCCACACTGCAAAAAAGACAAGGCCTGATGGTGGCTTGTCCTGAAGAAATTGCTTTCGCTCAAAAGTGGATTGATGCGGCACAGTTGGAGAAACTGGCCACTCCCTTGGCCAAGAACAGCTATGGTCAATATTTGCTGAATTTACTGAAGTCTCATTGATGCCCTACACCGTTACGCCCACCAATTTGCCAGAGGTATTGATTCTTCAACCCAAAGTCTTCGGTGATGCACGTGGCTTCTTTTATGAAAGTTACAACGCCCGCGATTTTGAGGTAGCAACGGGCCTCAAGGTCGAATTTGTTCAAGACAACCACAGTCTGTCATCTCAGGGCGTGTTGCGTGGTCTGCACTATCAAATTCAGCATCCGCAAGGTAAATTGGTGCGAGTGGTTCAGGGTGAAGTTTTTGACATTGCAGTCGACTTGAGAAAGAGTTCTGCCACCTTTGGGCAATGGGCGGGGTGTCATTTGAGCGCAGAAACAGCCACTCAGCTTTGGGTGCCTCCAGGCTTTGCACATGGGTTCTTGGTGCTCAGCAAAACAGCTGAATTTTTGTACAAGACCACCGATTATTGGTACCCAGAGCATGAGCGGAGTTTGCTTTGGAGCGACCACGCATTGGGCATAGAGTGGCCTTTTCCCGAGGGGTTTTCTGCCCCGGTGCTGGCGGCCAAAGATGCAGCCGCGTTGCCGCTTTCGCAGGCCGAAACTTTCTGATTATTTAAGTGGTGGTAGCGCGTAAGCTTTGATGGTGCTCAGTTGCCCCAGCGTTAAGCGATTGCCGTGTTGGCTAACCACCGCTGCGGCTGCATGGTTGCCAAGGTTGGCTGCTTTGTCTGGCGAATAACCGCGTGAAATAGCATACAAAAAAGCACCTGCAAACATATCGCCTGCCCCGTTGGTATCAATGGCTTTGACCTTGTCTGCTGGAACGTGCCAAGTTTGCTCTGAGGTGATAATTTCTGAGCCATCAGGCCCGCGTGTGAGGCAAACTATTTTGGCCAAATTTTGCAACATGTGTTTCACAACATTCAAATCTTTTGAGCCACACCAAACTTGGGCTTCTTCTTGGTTGCAAAACAAGTAATCAACTCCATCCCCCAGCATGGCATCCAGCCCTGTTTTGCAAAATTGAATCATGCTGACATCACTCAGCGTGAGGGCTAAAGCTACCCCGGCATCTTTTGCAATTTTTCTGCCTTGGAGTGCTGCGTTTAAACCTGTTGGTGAGGCGGCTAAGTAGCCTTCCATGTAATAAATTTTAGATTTGGCAATGTCTTGAGGGTGCAGGGCCTTGTCGTCCAACTCGGCTGAAACGCCCAAGAAGGTGCACATGCTGCGTTCGGCGTCAGGGGTGACCAGAACCATGCAACTGCCTGTTTGACCGTCCAAAGCGCGTGTGTGATTCAGGTTGGTATCGACGCCGCGAGCTTGTAAATCCTTGACGTAAAAATCACCCAAATCATCGTGTGCCACCTTGCACGAATAAAAAGCCTTGCCGCCGAGCTGTGCAAGGGCCACAACCGTGTTGCCAGCAGAGCCACCACCAGTTTGGCGGGGTGTCATGCTCTTGACGTGATGAAGCAATTCTGCGCGGCGTGGCGTGTCAATGAGGGTCATGTGGCGCTTGTCAACGCCCATCGATTGGAGAAGGGCGTCTGAGACTTCGTATTCAGAATCTACCAACGCGTTGCCAATGGCGTAAATATCGTAGTGGGACATGTGAATTTAAAGAGGTGGAAATCAATAATCCCTGAGTTTAAAGCCTGAAACATCAGGCGTAGAAGCTCCGAGTCGTTAAAATAGGGTCTGGGTTCGCAGAACCGCTACGCTGAGGAACGCCAATTTAAGGGCGCCTCGTTAAATTATCTTAAAACCTCAAAGGCTGCGATGAAACGCGATTATTTTTCTAATACGTCCAAGGATGCACACCGTCAAGCCCTCGATCAACAAGGCGACTCGTGCATCGCTTTGATTGACGCCAGATTTTTAGTTTGGCTTGCACAACATAACCAGGTAGGGATTAAACAAGAAGCGTTCAATCGATTCGATCTGGCTCAATTCTTGAGCGGTGCCTTGGGACATGTTGGTCTGGATGTGAGCATCAAGCGAATTTATTGGTACGCCGAAGAAAATGAAATTCTCGATGTTGACGGACAAATTGTCCGTAAAGTTTTATCGCACGATTCAGATGGTGGTATCTCCTTGCTGAAGTCTCTTGGTCAAGACTTAAGTCGGCTTGCAGAAAGCAAGGCCTGTGAGCACATATTGCTAGCCACAGACGATGAACGCTTCTTGACTGCTATAGATGATGCGCAACTCACGGGTTTGCAAGTTCATATCTTGGCAGATGATGCGGCCAGCAATATGCAGCAATTGCACCAATCGGATCCAGGCTGGGGGCGCTTGTTGTCACAAGCAGATCGACGTATTGTCGTTCAATCTAAATCTCTTGCTCATATGCTGCAGGGCTCTGTCAGCAAAGAGGCCTCTCAGGTCCAAGAAGATCCTGAAGTCATTGGTGAATCCATTACGGAAGTCATTGTTTCATGGTGGGATGACGAGCCGGAGGATAAGCGAGAAGAGCTCCGCGATGCCTTGCACCTCAGTCGCGGTATTCCGCAAGAAGTTGATCGTCAGTTGCTACTTCGCATGCGCCATCGTTTAACGCGCGCTTTGACCCTGCAAGAAAAGAAAATGCTGCGAGAAATATTCAGGGCCGTGGCGCTGGGTACCCATGCAACAGAGTCTGCACAGAACAGCGACCCTTTGGCCTCGGCCCCTTTGATTGAAAAGCCGATTTAAGTGACGACTGAATTCAAACATTCCCGGGGGGCATTGACCGGCTTGAAGGTGGTGGAGTTGGGGCAGCTGATTGCTGGCCCTTTTTCTGCCAAAACATTGGCTGATTTCGGTGCAGATGTCATCAAAATTGAACCTCCAGGTGCTGGCGATCCCTTGCGGCAATGGCGTCTGATCAAAGACGGCACCTCGGTTTGGTGGCAGGTTCAATCACGAAATAAGCGCTCCTTAGCGCTCGATTTACGCCAGTCAGAAGGACAAGCCATCGTGCGTAAGCTGATCAGCGAAGCGGATATCCTGATTGAAAATTTCAGGCCAGGAGCCATGGAGTCTTGGGGCTTGGGCCCTGATGCCTTGCTTGAACTCAATCCTGGCTTGATCATGCTTCGCATCAGTGGCTATGGTCAAACGGGCCCTTACAAAGACAAGCCTGGATTTGGCGTTGTGGCTGAAGCCATGGGTGGTTTGCGTCACCTCAGTGCAGAGCCAGGTCGCTTGCCGGTTCGAGTGGGCGTGAGCATTGGCGATACCTTGGCTTCGCTTCATGGTGTGATCGGAATTCTGATGGCGCTTCATGAAAAACAAACAAGCGGGCTCGGTCAAGTGATTGATGTGGCGCTTTATGAAGCCGTTTTCAATTGCATGGAAAGTTTGCTGCCTGAATACAGTGCATTTGGCGCAGTACGCGGGCCTGCAGGCAGTGCACTGCCTGGCATTGCCCCCAGCAATGCCTACCTTTGCAAAGATGGCAAATGCGCCTTGATTGCAGGAAACGGCGACAGCATTTTCAAGCGATTAATGGCTGCCATTGGGCGCGATGATTTAGCAGTCGACCCCACCCTGGCAGACAATGCGGGTCGAGTGCAGAGGGTTGAAGAAATTGACGCCGCCATTGGTGCATGGACTTCCAAACTGAATGTGGCTCAAGTGCTCTCTGTCCTTGACCAAGCTGCTGTTCCTGCTGGTCGAATTTACACTGTAGAAGACATTGCGGCCGATCCACACTATTTGGCACGCGGCATGTTGGCCGATGTGAGCTTGAGCGATGGCAGCGTTTTGAAAGTGCCCGGTATGGTTCCAAAGTTGTCCAGAACACCTGGTCAGCATCGACGCAATGCCCCAAGTTTGGGTCAGGATACAGATGCACTGCTTTTAGAGTTAGGGATCTCTGAAGATCAAATCAGTGAAATGCGAAAAAGGGGTATTGTGGGCTGATGTGCATCAAATCATGTGTTGAACGGCCTTGTTGTCACGAAACATCTTTGTTAGCATGACCTCATGAATACAAAAATGCTGTTCAAACTGTTTTCTGTGTGGGTAGGTTGCTTTTTGCTCATGCCATTTTCGACTCTTGCTGAAGAAGAGCGCAAGCAAATTGCCCCTGAATTGTTACCCAAGGCACTTCAACTCAGTTGGCAAGTCAACAAACCTAGCTTGGGCAAGTTTGGTCAGTGTGCCGCCGCATTTGACAGCAGAACAGAGGACGCCAAAATGGCTTTCGCGTGTTCTATTTATGTCAAGTTGACCGCCGTTGCAGAGCGCAAAGCCATTCAAAACTGTGACGAGCAGAGAGCCACAAGGCACATCAAAGCGCCTTGTCAATTGGTCCGTTAAATCATCAGCCTAAAAAAGCGGATGTGAAGCTATCCCAACTGGCCTGCAAATTCAATTTTGACGCGTTTTCTCTAATTTTGTGATGTCAAAACCCATCACGTTCAATCGCTGCAAAACGGCGTCGTATCGCTCTGCTGAAACTTGCGGTGTTCTCGACAAAATCCAAAGGTAGGACTTGGAGGGATCGCCTACCGCGGCAAGTTGGTATTCTGCATCCAAATCTAAAACCCAATAGGCGCCCCAAACCATGGGCAGCCAGGCTGTCCATTCTGGCGCGAAACGGACTTCTAGTTGCGCAGGCCGGCCGCTGCCATTGGGTCTTGCTAGGCCAATGGCTTGAGTCTCTTCCCCCGACGCTGTGGTGCACTTGTTATTCACTTCAATTTGAGTGGGGCCCAAAACTTTGTACCGAGCTTGCGTGCCTTGCACACATTTGCGCTGAAACCAATTGGGGAGCTTGGCTATTTCATACCATGTCCCCATGTAGCGAGAAACATCAAACTCAGGGATGGATTTGACTTGTGACTGTGCCATGCATGCCATGGGCCCCATAGCAGCCATCAGAGTGAAAGTGAGGCATCGAAGCCTCATGACATGGCTAAAGAATTTCATTTTTCTAGGTGATAGCGCGAGACGCGTTCTACTTCATTTTTAGAGCCTAAAATAACGCTTACTCGTTCGTGCAATTGCTTGGGTTGGATGTCCAAAATGCGTTCTCGGCCATTGGTAGATGCACCGCCCGCCTGCTCGATCAACCAACTCATTGGGTTGGCTTCGTACATCAAACGCAACTTGCCTGCTTTGTGAGGCTCTCGCTTGTCCCAGGGGTACATGAAAATGCCGCCTCGTGTGAGGATACGGTGCACATCGGCCACCATGCTGGCAATCCAGCGCATGTTGAAATCTTTGCCGCGCACACCTTCTTTGCCTAGCAAGCACTCGTCCACATAGCGTTTCACGGGGGCATCCCAGTGGCGCATGTTGCTCATGTTGATGGCGAATTCTTGGGTGTCCTCAGGAACTTTGACGTTCTCTTGGGTTAAGACAAAAGAGCCTTGTTCTCGATCCAGGGTAAACATGGCCACACCATCGCCCACCGTTAAGACCAAAGTGGTTTGAGGGCCATAAACGCAATAACCTGCGGCCACTTGTTGGCCACCATTTTGCAGAAAATCGTTTTCAGTGACGCCTTCGCTGCCTTCCGGTTTTTGAAGAACGCTGAAGATGGTGCCAATGCTGACATTGACATCAATGTTGCTAGACCCGTCTAATGGGTCAAATAGTAGCAGGTATTCGCCTTGTGGATATCGGTTGGGTACCAGGTGAATGGATTCCATTTCTTCTGAGGCCATGGCAGCTAAATGACCGCCCCACTCATTGGCTTCAATCAAGACTTCATTGGCAATGATGTCTAATTTTTTTTGAATTTCACCTTGAACATTTTCGATGTCTGCGCTGCCTAAAACGCCCCCCAGAGCACCTTTGTTAACAGCATGGCTGATGCTTTTGCAGGCTCGCGCAACCACTTCCAATAAAAGACGAAGTTGCGCAGGGATTCGTCCCTTGCTGCGTTGCTGTTCAACCAAATAGCGGGATAAGGATATTTTCTGGGTCATCGAATTCTCCAGGTTTATTCGGCCAAAGCACGCGTGACAACTTCTCGCACATCATTGCTGAGGTCGGATTTTGCAGCAACGCGTTCGATGGCGGCCCTAGCAGCTTGGCGATAAGGCTCTGCCAATTTTTTCCAACGATCTAAGGCACGGGCTAAGCGCGCAGCAACTTGAGGATTGATGGTATCGAGCTCAATGACGCGCTCACTCCAGTAGACATAACCTGCGGCATCGCTTCGGTGGAACCCGCCCGGATTGGCACTGCAATAGCTGAAGATCAAACTGCGCGCACGGTTTGGATTGCGAAGGTTGAAGTCGGGATGTTGCATGAGTTGACGCACGATAGGCAAAATATGGCCGTCGTGGTCAGGCGCGCTGGCTTGCAGGCCAAACCATTTGTCGATCACCAAGGCCTCATTTTTGAACAAGGCATGGAAGTGTGTCAAAGCTTGGTTGGCCAATTCATGCCCACTGCCCACCAATGCAATGAGGGCATTGAAGCGGTCGGTCATGTTGTGCGCATCTTTGAAAGCTTGCAAAGCTTTGCCTGGCCAAATGGAAGTGCCTTCGTGTACAGCTGCCAAACACAACATGCTTAAAGCCATGCTCGACAAGGCACGTTTGGCGCTCGAGCCGGCATCTGGTGAGTAAGCACCCATGACTCGATTGAGCTCATAGCAAGTTTGCCACTCTGCCTTCAATGAAAGTGCCAGCTGAAGCTTCATGGCTTCTCTGACAGCATGCACTTGCTGTGGGTCTACAGACTCAAGTTGCTCAGAAATATAGGTTTCTGAGGGCAGGGTGAGGACCAACTCTTTGAAGGCTGAATCTAAATCGGGATGGTTTAAAACCAGACGCATGGCTTGCAGGTAATCGCTGCCTAAAACAGCTTCTGTTTTTGGATTCAGTTGACCCCTAATGAAACGCAAAGCAGCTTGAACAGCCACTCGTTGTCCAGCTTCCCATCGGTTGAAGGCGTCCGTGTCATTTGCCAAAAGTGTGAGCCATTGTTCTTCTGTGAGCTCACAGTCCAGATTGACTGGCGCGCTGAAGTTTCGCAAAAGCGATGGGGTGGGTGCTGATGTCACATTTTCAAACACAAAGGATTTTGTCGCCTCACTCAAAACCAAAGTTTTGCTGAATTGAATGCTTTGCGACTGAGCTTCGCCTTGCAACTGAACGGCAATGGGACGACCAGCTGCATCAAGGAGGCCCAATGAAACGGGAATGACTAAAGGCTCTTTGTGTGGCTGGTCGGCTGTGGCGGCACATGACTGGGACAAGGTCAGTGTGTAGGTTTGGGTGGCATTGTTGAAAATGCCTTCTGCTTGTAACCTCGGAGTACCCGCTTGGCTGTACCAGCGCTTGAATTGGGGGAGCAAATGCGCCAAAGGAGAGCTGGGGTTGGCATCGGCGATAGCCTGAGCAAAATCGTCGCACGTCACGGCCTGACCATCATGCCGTTTGAAGTAAAGCGTCATGCCCTTTGCAAACCCTTGCTTGCCTTCTTCATCGCCAGGCGTGCTTACCAATGTTTGCATCATGCGCACGACTTCAGCGCCTTTTTCGTAAATGGTGACGGTGTAGAAGTTGTTGATTTCAACGTAGCTGTCAGGTCTGACGGGATGGGCCATGGGGCCTGCATCTTCAGGAAACTGAACGGTTCGAAGCACCCGAACATCTTCAATTCGCTTCACGGCGCGTGCACTTTGAATGCCCGCCATGTCTTGACTGAACTCTTGGTCGCGGAAAACAGTCAAGCCCTCTTTGAGGGAAAGCTGGAACCAATCTTGGCAGGTGATTCGATTGCCAGTCCAATTGTGAAAATACTCATGGCCAACGACGCTCTCAATGTTGGCATAGTCAGAGTCGGTTGCTGTAGCAGGGTTGGCCAACACATATTTGGTGTTAAAAATATTGAGGCCTTTGTTTTCCATGGCGCCCATGTTGAAGTCGCTGGTGGCCACAATCATGAATCGCTCGAGATCAAGCGGCAGTCCGAAGCGAGCTTCATCCCACGCAACGCTGGCCATCAGGGAATTCATGGCGTGTTCGGTTTTGTCCAAATCACCTGGGCGAACAAAAACTTGCAGCAGATGTTCTTTGCCAGAGCGAGAAACAATGCGCTGCTCGCGCGCCACCAATTTGCCAGCGACCAAAGCAAACAGGTAGCAGGGCTTTTTGTGTGGATCTGTCCATTTGGCGAAGTGGCGACCCTCTTCCAAGCGGCCTTGTTCCATTAAATTGCCATTTGACAGCAGCACGGGATATTGCTGCGCATCTGCTCGCAATGTCACTGTATAGCTGGCCATCACATCTGGGCGGTCTAGGAAATAAGTGATCCGCCGAAAGCCTTCAGCTTCACATTGCGTGAAGAAAGAGTCATTGCTGACGTACAAGCCAGACAGTTGCGTGTTTTTGGCGGGGTTGCATGTGGTGAAAATTTCCAAATCAAAGGCTTCGTTACCTTCAGGTAAATTTTCAAGAACCAACTGCTTGCCATCCATTTTGAAGGAGGTGCCAGCACCATTGACCATGACGCGAGCCAAGTTCAATTCTTCGCCATCTAAACGCAATGCTTGTGTCGCCACATCGGGGTTGCGGCGCACTCGCATCTTGTTGAGGACGCGCGTTTTTGCAGGGTCTAAGTCAAATGTGAGATCAACGGTATCGATCCAAAAAGCAGGCGCTGTGTAGTCAACACGTCGAATTGCTTTTGATTGTTCTTCAAGCATCACTATAAAATCTCCATGGGCTGGGTTGAAGCGTTGGCAGGGCCGCTGCTATCAAACACCTTGTTTGAGCGAGGCTTCAATGAATGCGTCCAAGTCGCCGTCCAATACTTTTTGAGTGTTAGAGGTTTCAACGTTGGTGCGTAAATCTTTGATGCGACTTTGATCGAGCACATAACTG
>Ga0209768_10000678_pt1 | contig 22569 bp, 25 predicted proteins | sample LauGreSBDMM110SD_3_FD_187564 | JGI IMG/M metagenome (GOLD analysis project Ga0209768, IMG submission 187564) | Freshwater lake microbial communities from Lake Michigan, USA - Sp13.BD.MM110.SD (SPAdes) (version 2) | ecosystem: Environmental > Aquatic > Freshwater > Lake | place: Lake Michigan... | reverse complement strand
TAAAAAGATGGGTGGAAAATGGAGTATAAAATATAAAAAAAGTATTAATTGTAATCGTCCCAAAGGATTTTCTCAAAAGCAACATTGTAAATATGGGAGGAAAAATCACACACAAAAGTATCGAAAATAAATAAAAATTTGGGATAATTTGAAAATGGAACTTTTTGCACTTTTATCAATTCAAATACCCATTTTTATATATATAATTATAATGAAATATAAAATACGTTTCATTTTGCAAATTGTAATATTGTATTTGTTTGTTTTTGTTATAACATAAATCATATTCATTTATACATGTTGAAACTTGTAATAGTCCTTTATAAACAGCTAAAAACCCATTATCATATAAATTATGACAATATCTACACATAAATTCTACAACATTTTTATCATTTTTTTCAATATTATTTAATATACATCTTGGTTTTATATGCGCCGTTTCCAATAAACACAATGGTAATTTTTTATCACAAATTATGCACACGGGTTGTTTATTTAACTTTAAATAATTTCTTAACTGTTGTTGTTCCTTCCTAATTTCTCTCAATTCATATTTTCTATGATTTTTGTTGTATTTTTTATAAAATCTAATAATAATTTTTGAATAATAATACTTGTGGTCGTTTAATATTATATCCCCTTCATTAGACAATTCATAATTGTTGTTATGAAAAAAGACAATTTGTTTTTTAATTAAAGCTTTTAATTCTGCCTGTATAACATTTATTTCAATAGAATCGTCATAACGAACCCTTATGTAATTATGTATATCAATTGCGGTGTTTTTATCTTTTAAAATAAACGAATTAATAATATAATCTTTCATATTATTAAAATATTAGTAAAATACGTTTAAGTATATTATAATGAACTCCTGCGACAATGCTTTTCCCGTCTACGGAGTTCACACGGGAAACTTCGACGATCGCTTATGATCCCCTCAAAACCATAATGTTATAACCTCTTTTACCTGGATTATTATTTATATCAACGCCCTTGCTCTTTTCTTCTTTGTAGTTTATCTTTTCAAATTCTTCTCTGAATTTTTTCTGTGTTTTCAAGAACCTTTTCCCGTTTATTTTGCACCATGTTTCGTATATTTCGTATATGTCTTTTAGACCAAACCTTAAATTGGGTTTATCGGTTTTTTTACAGCATGAATTAGTAAATAACAACACATCATTATTGATTAATGGATCAGATGAAATAGTTGTTTGCATAACAGGTGTAATCGTCGAATGAGTTACTATGTCTAACGAACATATATCTGGTTTAGCTTTATCATACAAATATAACCAACCATCGGGAGTTTTCCAATAATATTTTTCAGGTAATTCATATGCATCTTCTATAAAATCATCGCTGTCTTCGTCTGTATATCCGTGATTATTACTTTTTTGTTTATATTCTTCTTTTATAACTGAATAATATACTTTATCTCCGCGAACAAAATATGGGTTGTTTTTTATATTCGTATCAGATTTTTGTATATGATATTTTTCTTTATCAAAATGAAAGATGTGGGTTTTATTGTTTATATAATCTAATATTCTGATAGGTTTTTTACATACTTCTTGTGTTTTTGAGTTTACAGCAGATATATATGATGAAATGCGACATTCTCGTATATAATTGGTCAATTTTTTACCAAGATCTGTATCAATATGCTTTGCATTGAATCTTAAATTATAATAATTATCTTTATCTTCTTCAAATACCCCTTCTTTTTTTTCATAGATTGTAGAATAAAACTGTTTTTTTTTGTATTTTTCTAGAAAAACGTCAATATTCATTTCCTTTATTTCATTAATGCAAATATAGTCGGCGAACTTTCGTTCTTTACACCACTTTCTAATTTCAATATCATCCATGTCGTCAATACTTATTAACGAATAACCGTTCATTTTTTTATCAAAGTGTTTATTTGTTTTTAAATTTTTTCGTTTCTTAGACACATCAATATATTTCATATATTTACCAAACTTTAAATCACCATTATCAAAAATTTTATTTTCCAACAAGTCTTTGATGTCTTCCCAATTATCGCAATCCATAATATATTTTTCTATTTCTTTTATAAATTTCACATAAAAGTTTTGTATTACATCTTGTAATTCAGGAGTAGTCCATAAGGTAAGTTTCATAAGTCCGTTTATTAGTTCTGTGTCGTTATATTTTCCTTGTAATCTTAGTCGTTGTGAAATATCGGTGCAATTAAATGACGCATGAGACACAAAATACTGATCTGTTAAATGAAGTGAAAAATCATCGTAATCATCGCTTGTAAACGAATAACCTCTTTCTCCATACTTACCCGTTATGGTTATAATTGTTTTATATACAATAGGCACATCGCTTTTTTCAAATAATATTCTTAGCAACTTATAGACAAGTTTTATATTTAGAATTTTTGTATTAATATCGAAATAACAATAATTATTCGGTAACCTTTCGGATTTTTCAGTATCTATAGATGAACCATATACTCCTCCTGGTTGCCACAGCCTAGAACTTGTTGACGATCGGTTTTTATCCCATTGAGACAAATATTTAAGATTTTGTTCGTATTTTTTTGATAAATATAATCTTAAACAATTTCCGTGATATATCACAATAAATATATCTGAAAAATCCTTAATTATTTTATCCACTAAACAAAATTGGCTTGCTCTTTCCTTCTCTTCGCTAATTAAGAACGAATTATATTTAGAGTTCGGCCTTTCGCGTATTTGTTCTATGATTTTTTTAATATTAATATTGTAATCTTCAACGATATCATAACGTGTTTTCTTTTGTGGCTTGTCTGCATCTTGGTAATTCCACCAAGAATGCACGTGTTTTGTGTTAAAACTTATTGAATCATTAAATAATCCATAATAATCGCACGACCTAGTCATTTTATGGACCTTTGATATTTTAATTTGTATATCCGCCTGGTCGCTTAAGCGCGTCGTTATGTTATATAATAGAGAATGTGCCGTCCCGGTAATGTGCAGTGCATATTTAACCTTTTTATATATTTGAGCAATTAGTATTTCGCACGCAGTTATATCTTTTTTATCGTTGTCGTTACTTCTATCATTTGACGAGGTAGGAGACATTAGATCACTTTCATCAACTAATATTGTTATATTAACCAGTTCGTCATTATGATAGATATATTCACTGAATTTTGTATTTATTTTTGCTAATTGTGTATAGTTCATTAAACAGCAGTATATGTCGTTTGAGTTTATTGCCTCCTTGTTGTTTAATTTATTAATAGTGTCGTTGCTATTGATATCCTTTAATTCTGGTAGTTTGTAATCCTTCCAATATTCAACATTTGTTTCCTCAAAATATTCTTGTAATTCGTGATTAAACTTTTCAAATAAGGTTTTAATAAATTGAATATTAAAATTATAGTTTTCCGTGCCTACAATATCATCTTGTAATTGTTTTTGGTCTATTGTTAAATTCCTAAAAATATACAGGACGGGCCTTTTTAAAATATGAACGGAAATCCACATTATTATACACGCCTGAACCCGTTTTCCCAATTGTATATCCCCCCATAATAATTCTATTGTCGATTTTTCATTTTCTTCTAGATCAAGTGCAGCTAATAAGTCTACTTCAAAAGAGGGCGAATCAATATTTTCTGGTATATTTTTTAATTTTATCGGATTTCCCCCCCAATTATGTCGTTCTAGGCTTTCACCATTGATATATTTACACTTATCTAACATTACATTTATAATTTTTTCAAGCGGTTTTTTAAATATGTCGTTTCTTTTTTTGAAAAACGTATTTATTTTATCTTGTAAATATGTGGGCATTTATGTATTTAATATATAATATGAAGGCAAATCTTTAAATAGATTTTTATATTTATAGAAATAAAAATGCCTTGAAAATATATGCCTAACATTATTATTATATAATAATGTCTCGCAAAAGCTATGATTATAAATCACATATAATTCGCATTATATGCGAGAATATAAGACGAACTAGTAAAGCGGCTTGGTATGGAGATAAATAATATGAAGCAATCCGAAGTTTTCATATATAATCGCATATGCTAACGATGAAATTTGCCTCCCTCTGACTATTACCGGCGTTTTCGTCTGCAATCTGAAACGGTTTACCGCACCCATAGATCAAATCTTGGTTTTTTAAGTCGTCGCATATCTCTTTTGTCGAGTGGGGATCCATTTGTTTCCCGGTTTTCTTGACGACCCCGTGTCTGAAAATACCACAATTTAGTTTTTCGATGATTATCGGATCGGAACAATGTGGGCATACAATTACACTCTCCGCGTCATACACATGTTTTCGAAGTTTATTTGGGAAACTCGTTCTTTTATCCATCTAAGATATATACGGTAAACGACCTGAACGTTTACTATGTTTACATAATATATGTTATCGAACTTTATCCAAGATATTATCGACCGAGAACAGCAAAATCCGGATCTACAATCAACCATTGATGTGCAGGCAATATTGCGTGCAGCCGAGAATGTAGAATCGGATTTTTTAAATACCCAGACAACACAGTCAATTTCATCTGATGTTGTCCAAGCATTACGATCTTCGGATATTTCCGATACAAACATTCGAGAATTATGCGATAAATTGATCGAATATCGTCACGTTGAACATGTTTATCAAATACACAAGGGTAAACATGTGAGGTGGTTACGGAATGGAAAATTGACGAACGGAGGAATCGTCGTTGATGTGAAATTCCTAGATACGGGGACCCACATTCTATGTAAAAATCGAGAACGGTTCGTGCAATATAAGTTTGACGATTGCACCACATTTCAGCGCTTATCATCGGACGAAATCCTCATTTTACAACTCAAACTCGCAAACTAGAATCGAATTAACCCTTCAAGATCATTGTCCGACGCTATTCTTGGAATGTTTATATGAGTAAAATCTTGGAAATATTGTCTTGCCCAGCTCGATACACCCTCGTTGATTAAGAGGAACACTGCACTAGCCATAATCATAACGCGATCGTTGGATGTGCAATTTAGTCTGCGAAACGGGTTGAATCGAATAAGTAATATAATCGCGATAAATATTCGAACACCAATATTAATATAGTCAGTGTATTTTGGGTCAACACGCGCGATACCAAATATAGATCCGAAATATAATGCGTAAAGTATACCGATTAACCAGTAATAAACAGAAACTGATATACCGTCTAGCTTGGAATCGATGGATTGTATTGTTTCGAAAATGTAATGACTCATATATTCTATGCGTAGAATATATAAGTCCATTCAAGTAGCGCCTATGCCCGTTTTTCGGAACGACTTAACCAACGAATTGGTCTCCATTCCACATAGGCTCTTGGAACCTCGTTTGTCGGCAATCCGGGGATGATTGATTGCATAACATAATATATGACGTCGCGCATTTTATTCATATGGATTCCGTCCATGGGAGCCTTATCCTGAAAATACATATTAAATGCATCGATAGCTGCCTGGGTCGGTTTCCCCTGATTGGGACCAGAATCGATGAAATAATATTTAATGAGGTCCTCAATTTTCGTATTAAGAGCAGAAGGGTTGGCTATAGTAATATTAATATCGGTAATCTGGTATCCATCGACTTCCGTAGAACCTATAATCATGGTGTTTGAGCTTTCGGCTAAGGACGCGACTCCCGGAATATTCGAAGTGTTACTGAGATTCCATCCACTAAACTCCCACCCAGACGTGCTCTGATCGACACGGCTTCCTGCATTACTTTTTGTGGGTGTTTTGGCTGTTGATTTTTGTGCCTCCTCCCAGGCAGACGCAATACCATCTAAACAACTTCCCGGACACGCTAGTCTACAGTCGTCGTTGTTGGCGCACGATGCTCCACCATTTTTACCCGATCCCCCTCCGCTGCGGCCACCTCTACCGCCATTCGCATTATCGTATGTATTATCTGAATTATTATCGCCCGCGTCGCCATTTGCGTTACCACTCGAATCATTATCGGTATTATTCAGCGCACTTGAGAAAGCCGCGAATGGTTGACCCTTATATATTTTATATGTGGGGGTTGGTTGAATTTGGATTGGAAAGATTGGATCACCCGTCCATTTGATTGCAGGCCAAGCCTGTGTCGGTATAGGATTGTTTGTTATTTGAATATTTGGTATTACAATATTGAGTAAATAATAGCCAATGTCGTTTAATTTGCCCTTGTTTTCGGAGGTAATTGTCCCAGTGATGGGCGAACTACCGCCGGTAATGTAATTCGAATAAAGTTCAATCGTATCGGTATACGGGAAACCGCGTTTATCGAAATACATGGATATATATCGATCGATCATTTGATTTATGGTTTCACCTTGGTATGCCGGGAGGGGTTTGATATTGTATTGCTCCTCACTTATATACGGGTTAATTACCGGGCGTGGTAATGTGCGTGCACCCTCGCGGATTGTATGCGATTTTGCTAGATATGTACCAAGAAAGAACCCAAATATACCCAATATTAATATATATAACAAAATTGTGTATACGGGCTCGGAATTCATACTATACTATACTATAATTACATAAAAACTATTGCATAGTAAGAATTAATCAACCTACATAATAATGAATGGCGAAGTGAGAACGAACACAAGCAATATGATAGCCAATAAATATCTACCAATGTCCAAGATCGGGTCTGGTAAATTTGGAGCCGTGTATGCGGGAAAATATGTAAAAACAGACAAACCAGTCGCGATAAAGATAGAATTCTTGGACACAGCCCTGCAAACATTGAAACACGAGACTACAATATTGAACTATTTGCACTCGAAAGGTTCGGTATACACGCCGCAAGTTTATTGGTATGGTATTCATTTAAAACAATACGTGTTAGTGATGCCGTTATACGAGACATCTATTGAGGATTTATTACATCAGCATTCTACTATTCCGTCCAAGATACAATCTATCAAAATGGCTACAAAAATGATAGATATTTTAGAGACAATCCATACGATGGGTGTGATTCATCGAGATATAAAAGCGCAAAATTTTATGTTAAATGGGTCAGACATATATTTGATCGATTTCGGGTTATCGAGTGTATATGTAGACGACAATGGGAAAAATTTCGAACCAAGATCGGCGAGTTCATACATGTTAGGCACGCCTAAATTCGTTAGTATTCATATACACAACGGACAAGACCCGTCGCGCCGGGACGATTGCATATCAGTGATGTATATTTTGTTGTATATGATGCGAGGAGGACACGTTCCGTGGGAGAATATTAATATACAGGCATCGGGAACGTATGAAGAAAACCACATTTTATATTATAAAAATGTGGAGAGAATTCGAATAAAGATGGATTATAACGAGTCACTTGATCCGAGCTCGTCCATCGGTATTATTTTAAAACATTTGCATGAATTATCGTTTGCCGACCGTCCAAATTATCAATGGATAATTTCAACATTAATGGAAGGGTTTTAACTTGTTTTCTTTTCGATGCGATTAAACATGTCGGGATTATATACTAGATGTCCGGTGGGTTTATATTGATTCACCGACGTGTATTGCTTTTGTTGCTTATCCGAGTTTATATTTGGGTTTAACATACGTGCATTTGGATCGTTCGATTCGTTCATTAACATTTCGTTTTTATTATCGGACGACGAAATCACCTGACCAAACTCGTCAACGGAAACACCAGTTTTCTTTTTATATTCAGACCGCACATATGCAGGGATCCAATTTGACCAACATACAAACAGAGTATTCGGATGAACATATCGAATATGAAACTTGTTCGCCTCTAGTTTGGCCACAATATATGCGATGCAATCGGCCTTATCATATACTGGCTCGCCAAATATATATTCCGGAATCGTAAACCATATATGTTGATCAGCAGTTTTGTTGCGACTGGTGAGCGTAATTCGCTTATGTATGCGGTTCAAAATTTTATTGAATATTGAAACTTGGCGTAAATCGCGGCGCTGTTTTTTTTCATAAAGATCGTCAATGTTGATATCGCCAACATTATCACTATCGGTGGTGTATAAGAAGCAGGACATTCGGGTTATACTATGTATTGAAAAAAACTTGGACAAACATCATAATGAAATGATCAATATAAATAGTGGAAGCGTATACACTCTAATGGAATCTGACGATAATACAATAACCCCCACAATTAAACATTTGGTTATTGCGGGTGGCGGAACATACGGGTTATCTGCCTACGGTGCACTCAGAGAAACTCACAACCACGGTATATGGGATATTAAAAATATTGAAAGTTGTTATTGCACCTCGATTGGTGCAGTAATGTCCGTGATTATATTTCTTGGATATGACTGGGCGACACTCGATAATTATTTTATAAGGCGTCCATGGTCAACGGTGTTTAAATATGATATTCATACGATTATAAATTCGTATGAAAAATGCGGGGTATTTGATCATACCCTATTAAATGATGCATTGAAGCCACTATTTATGGGTGCGGATATATCATTGGATATCACGATGCGAGAGTTTTTTGATAAAACGGGCGTGACTATGAATATTTTCACCGGCGAATTAAATGCGTTCAAATTGGTGTGTATTTCACACACAACCCATCCGGATTGGAGGGTGATGGATGCATTATATGCGTCTGCAAGTATACCCATTTTCTTCAAACCATTGTGTATAGATAACTCAATATTTGTCGACGGAGCGGTATTTCTAAACTATCCATTGGTCGAATGTTTAAAACATCCGGGAGTTAACCCACACGAAGTGTTGGGTATAAAAAAATTAACACCGGTTACGAATATAGATATGCTCGACTCGAATACTAATTTGATAGATTACACCTTATTTCTAGTAAATCGATTGTTAGCATGTGCAGAGCAAAATCGTAATGAAGAAACTCAACAAATTGAGAATGAAATACAGATTACTCTTGAATCGGTCGCGGTATCGGGTTTATATGAATTCGCAAATTCAGAAAAACGTAGGTTTGAACTTATACAAATAGGTGTAGATGCGGCAAATATAATGATAGAATCGAGACGCCTTCGATTGGAAGTTAGTCAAGAAAAGGCGGTAGTTATTGCGTCAAATCAGTAACAAATTTGTCTAAATTGTCGAATGATATCTTGGCGTCATAGTTTATACGTTTGTTATCCTTCATCATAACCACAGTTGGATAACCATCAATGCTATATTCCTGTATGAGCGGATCGTCGCCCTCCGTGCAATCGACTGAAATCGTCTTCATTGTATAGGTGCCGATAGTCTTGTTATCAAATGCGGTCTTAAATTTTTCCCATTCAGGCTTGGCGCGCTTGCAATGGGGGCACCAATCGGCAGAAAAGAAATATATCTGGGCTTCGCTAGAACGGCGATTGTTGTTGGACATATCGCTTTCTCCGAGACTTTCCACCGTGGGCTTAATAAACCATTTATATGCGAAAATGCACGCTATCACGAAAATAATAACGACAATTAGGACCATGGCGTGCGTTTTGAATGGTTTCACATAGTCGTTGTATAGAACATTTACAATATTATCGGACATTTGTATATTTTATAAAAACATTTTATTATTCAAAATATAACGGCCTTTTTATATTTCCCGAGTGAACTCTGTCGGCGGTAGCCGAAGGAGTTTAGCATCGTGACGCGATCCGAAGAAGTTTCGTATACAATCTTTTATACGTGTAATATATCTATAACATGTCTAAAACTAGAAGTAATCGGAAAAAGAAACGCGCATACACGCGTAAACATTACCAGTCAAATGACGGAATGTTAACGAGTGTATGGGGTCCGAGCGCATGGCATTTCCTGCATACTCTGAGTTTTAATTATCCGGTAAATCCTAGTTGTGACGACAAACGTCATTATCGCGAATATGTCCTCAGTTTGCGACATGTATTGCCGTGTGGAAAATGCAGAAAAAACTTGTGTAAAAATTTCAACCGGCACCCGCTACTTTATAAACACATGCAGAATCGCACCACATTCTCAAAATATATTTACAAATTACACGAAGTTGTGAACGAAATGTTGGGTAAGAAATCGGGGTTGAGTTACGAAGACGTGAGAGACAGATATGAACATTTTCGTTCAAGGTGCAGAGTTTCGCAAAAGCAGCGAGACGTGCACGAAGAAAAAGGGTGCACCGAACCGGTGTATGGTGAAAAATCAAAATGTGTATTGCAAATCGTTCCCCAGACCACAAAATGCGATACATTTCAAATAGATGAAAAATGTAAAAATAAGTTGGTATAAATTTCGGCTAGCGTATACGTTTTCGTCCAAAACCAATGGAGAAATGCCTACTTTTTTATAACAAAGAATATATATAATGAATACGTCTTTAAATCCAACATCGGTTAATGATGCCGCATTAACATATAATTTAGAAGATTCTGTTTCAAAAACGGTCGAAACAGAGGAGCGCGCGACTACCGATGAATTGCCGGCAGCCGCTCCCGCAGTTGCGGCGTCGCCATCATCTATTCGACTGAAAAAGAAGAAGGTCCCATTTTGGACAGAGGATCCAAATATACTGGTGAAACCCGCATATATAACCGAATTTTTCCCAATCGAACCAATGTCGTTTAATCAAAAATTAAATGCGATTACGCGCACAGTCATTGTATTGACCCTTGTATCGTATATGTTTACGCAAAATACGCGCGTAGTGGGCGTGGCTGCAATGACTATAATCGCGGTGTTTTTTTTACACTACGCGAATGCGCGCGAGGCATACGCCGGATGCGAGCGTCGTATTGAGCAGGAGGGATTTCGCAACGATGAGCACACCAAGATAAATGAATTTGGTCGACGTGCGAAGCTGTATAATCATCACGGCCCATTTTTAGAGGTTCCTCGAGATTTCGAGGGAACGTTTGAAACGCCAACTCCGTCAAACCCGTTGTCGAACGTGTTGTTAACGGACTATGACTATAATCCGAATAAAAAACCGGCGCCACCGTCATTCACTGCTGCGGGAAGCGATATGATTACCGAGAAGACGAAACAGATGGTTCAGGATTTGAATCCGACACAGCCCGACCTTGTAAAAAAATTATACAATGATGTGAACACGAATTTGGAATTAGAACAATCCATGCGCCAATTTTATAGCACGTCGAATACGACCATTCCAAACGACCAGGCGAGTTTTGCCGAGTTTTGTTATGGAAATATGATATCCGGAAAAGAGGGAAATATGTTTGCCTCGGTTCGAGACAATCCGCGATACAATTTATACTAACTCTACGACAATGCTTCGCATATCTCCCGAGTGAGACTCAGTCGGCAATAGCCGAAGGAGTTTAGGCGGGATATTCACGTCATACAAACTCCTTCAAAAATATATATTAATTATATAACAGATGTCTACAACAAGTAACTACAAATTCAATAACGTGGATCGCATCGAGGACGATTCTACCACCTTAACTCAGCGAACTTTACAAAACGATAGATATTCGAATTACACTACGATGAATTATTTTAGCAATAATTCGAACGATGAGCCCATTCGATTCGCCACATCCCAGCCTGCGATTATTCCGGAGGGGGTGATGGGAAGTGGAGTCGGCGGTAACAATGTGGAGGGAGAATCGCTATTGTTATTAAAGACGGACCAAGAACGAGCTTTAGGTCGCCTGAACTTAATGGAACGCCAATTTTTAACCGTTCCTTATTTAGGAAGAGGTTCTGTAGACCCCGCATTAGAGTTGCGATTACTCGAGGGTGAGCCCATGGGTGAGAAAAAAAGCGTGTCTACTGTGACTGCCCAGAGTTTCATGGGATACACACTGCACCCATCAAGTAAGGAGATGGAGGAAAAGTCCGGTATTCATATTGAGGAAAGTGCGATGAAGGGCTGGGTTCGCGGTGGATCTGCGACTCGCGCGCCAGTGGATACTGAATTGGCCAAAAAGGGACGCCCATCCAATGGTGGGTTTTAAACTCCTTCGACCAGCGTCTTCGGAATTTTGAAAACGATATAAACGATACGTGTTTATATTGTTTATAACAAAAATGGAGTCACCCCCATATAATGTGAATGCTATATTGAAGCCGTATACAAATGATTCCGAATACCGCCAATGTATAAGACAGGTATTTACCATGTCTAATCTGGGCAGCGAGGATACCGAGATCGATGATATTTCGCGAGACGAAAACGACTATGATGGCGGCTCATCCATGCTGGCCATGGATTATATTTACGCAAAAACGCGAACCAATGTGTGTTTCCAAAGACTGTATGATGTCGCGGCATCAAAGATGCTTTCAATGGATCGATGCATTGGTTTAGCTGTATTATTCGCATACGACTATCTAGATTTGTTCCATATGTGTATTGTATCATTCCACAATTCACCCGAAGATTTCAACGAAATGAATGAACATTTTATTCGATTACATACCAAGATAATGTGAGGTATTTGGCTATTTGTTTTTATGTAGGCATAATATAAAATGGCTTCTACACGTAACAAAAATACACCGGGTGATTACAATGCAGAACAAAAATCGTTTCGTCAACAGGTTGCATATTGCACAAATAAAGAATATGCGATCGCAGCACCCACATATTTCGCAGGACACGGGTTAATTCAAGGACGATTGCCTGATACGGAATTATCGAATAATCCTAAAGATATCGAGTCATTTTTATTTGGGATTGGGTCGACAAATTTAGTTGCGCCCCAAGCACCAGTTACCCCCGAACTCAAGCGACTCCAAGAATTGTCCATTGTAGACCGCAGAGTTCCATTAATTATGCCCGACGATTTAGTCATTCGCGGCAATCAAAGACCTACATTCGGATGAGAACGTAAGCGTCGGCCGAAGGTTGGATGACCCCGCAAAAATGTCCACATTTTGTATAACATGTTTAAAGGGTATTTCGACGTTCAAAAAAACGGGGTATCGCCATTTCAAAACTTCTTATGTTATTTGGGAGGTTCGGCGATTCAAACAGTTGGCGACAACCCAGTAACTGCATATAGACAATTGGTTCAACAGTATGCGAAATCCGCAGCAGGAGAAATAGTTAGTCCCGAAATAGCAACAAACGAGGCCAAGGCGGTATTTAAGAAGGCTCCGGTAGCCGCATCACTCTCTGGCCTAACACCACGTATGGTGGGCGTATTAATAAAGCGCGTCCCAAAATTCGGCACTCTCCTCGGGTATACGGCGCTCACCGGTAATACCGGCGAGCCCGGGTTTGCGGATGCTACCGCCGCATCTATTTTATCGGCGCCATTTATTAATCCAATTCGCATGATTGAAAAACAACAGCGCTCTAATCTCAGGAAAACCGGCAAGGAGACACCTGTGATTGATATATTGAGGGAATCGCAACAAAAACAATTTCGTCCACTTTTTCGTGGAACTGTTCCGCTAATGGGACATTCATTCATAAGTGCGGTCTTGGGATTGGTTGGACAGCCTAAATTGCAAAAAAGCATACAGCAAGAATTGGGCACAAAATCAAGTCTAGGTAAATCTGCGACTAATTTGATAGCATCTGCGGTAGTTAGTCCGCTTTACGTAATTGCTACCAATCCACTATCTAGATTGGAGGTTATCATGCAAACGGCCTCCATTTCAGGAAAACGGATTGGCGTAGTAGAAGCCTGCAAAGAATTGGCCACCGACATGAGCAAGTTTGGATTGAGAGGTATTTTCAGAGGACAAGGTTTAGGAATTGCGAAGGCGATTGTATCACTTACGTTATTTCATGAAGGGCGAATTTTCTTGATGGATCGAATGAAGGTATACAACGGAACGCAATAAAAACATACTATATTATAAAATGAAATTCATAAGTTTCATTTTATCTACCTTAGCTGCGGTTACATCGGCCTATTACGGACCGACTGCTTATAATGGTGTAATACTGAGTGGTGCTGCGTATTGCGATGAAAGCCAATATATGCGAATGCAGCCCCTAAATGGATTTGTCGTAGACGCTATTTTATACGATTCCAAGACGGATTTACTCGGATTTACCGGGTTTTTACCGTCAGATAAAACAATATATCTATCGTTTCGCGGATCTTCTTCATTATTAAACTGGATTGACGACGCGGAGATTGCGAAAACGAACTATCAGACATTTCCTGAATGTGAGTGTAAAGTTCATTCGGGGTTTTACAAGGCAGCTTTAAACTTGCGCGATGCAGCATATAAATCGGTCACAGGGCTCATATCCAAACATCACACGATAAATGTTATAGTAACCGGCCACTCGTTAGGTGCAGCCGTCGCGCAACTTATTGGAATGGAATTATTATCGCTTGGTGTAAATACGCAATTGTATAATTACGGACAACCACGAATTGGAGATGCTAGATATGCCGCATTTGTAAACATGAAATTGAAAAGCATGTGGCGATTTACACACAATCGTGATCCTGTTCCCCATTTACCCCCGGAATCGTTTGGATACAAACACGCATGTGTGGAAATATTTGAGAATCACGATTCGAATGTGAAAGAATGTAGTAAAACAAATTGCGAAGATCCGTCGTGTGCAGATCAATATTCACTTTCTAAAAAAAATGCGAGTGATCATAGTATTTATTTGGGATATGCACTAGAATGTAGAGTTTAGAAGCGATCCTCGCTAACAAATATTCATTTTTTCTAAAAATGGTAAATATATCAATAAGTAAATAGCATAATAAATCATAATTGAATTTACCGCCCAACACCACATACTCCCTATAGTATTCTCGTTTTTATAATTTATAAAAGTTATCAGTAAGGTAACCAAACTAAATATAACAGCAAACCAATTTTTTTCATAAGCAAAACTAAATAAAAAGAAAAATAACCAAACGAACCAAGACTCGCGCGGAATATCAAAAAAATTCCATATTAAATGACCACCTTTACTAACTGTAGAATATACATGGTTAGTCGAAAATTTATATATCGAAAAAGGAATTATAAGTGATAAATAAGAATATATTAATAAATTACGAAGTTCTATATTTTTTAAAATCATAATACTTACGAGTGGCTGTACCAGCAGTAATAATGTTGCTATAATCGAAAATAGATTATTATAAAATTTATTGTTAATATTTCTCCAAATAAAAAATTCGATTAGTTGCATAAATATAAATGACGCAAAAAACAAATATACCCATTTATCATTTAGTTCTTGAATTTTATATTTTGTAAATGCATTGTTATAGATAATAAGTGCTAATATGAAACCACTGAATAAAAATGTATTTAATGAAACATTCTCATTCCAACACATCTTATACTATAGATATATACATTAAACTCCGCCGGCTTTCGCCGACTGAGTTTACTCTGAAAACTCCGATTCGCTTCGCTTCACCTACGTTTTCATCCATTGTATAGATTATGATAAAATTGATCCGATAAAAAATACTAATAATATATCAACACAAACGCATACGACTAACGTCTTCTGAATTACATATATCAATATCTCAATCAAAATGTCCTACGATGCACATTTTATCGAAAACGCCCTAGAATTTATTTATTCTCACAATTTGAAGGATAATATTATTGCGAATTATTTGCGCGGTCCGCCCGAAGATCGGGGGTTCATGTTTTACAACTGGGAAACCGACAATCTACTCTCCGACAACGACAAGGCCGCATTTGCAGTTATGCAATCTTATATATTGGATGGCGGCTATGATTCCGGTTCATCTTTCGGATGTATGCAACGCGCGATTCAAGCTCGTGTGATCGAATATTCGCAAACTCAGGCGAATACTGAAGACGAATATTTATTCAGTGAAGGAAAATAGGAATTTCGCGTGAACTTCGGAGACATACTTCGATTCGCACATATATTTCATCAAAAAATAATAAAAATGGCGTGTTTATTATTTTTTATAGTCATGTTATTTATAGTGAAAAATATCATAAAATTGAACGGTTCTTTTTACTAATAACCTATGCATCAAATAATATAAAATGAGCAATATCAGAGTAATATACGAGTCGTCGATTATGCAATGGTTACAGCTGGACGGAATGGTATTGTATCCATTCGTATTAATATCCACGTCAAAGGAAGAGACATTACCTTCCACATTAAAACATGAAGTTACACACGTTCACCAAATAGAACGAGAGGGCTTTTGCAGATTCTACTGCAATTATTGCATATATATGTGTAATGACTGTTATGAAAACAATAAATATGAGCAAGAGGCTTACTCAACCGAAAGTATTGCTCTTACCGATGCCGAACTAGAAATATTAAATCTACCACCAACTTTTCCAAAAACGGACAAGGCATTCCAAAAAAAACTAAGACATTCCAAAAAATTAAAACAATTGGTCGAAAATCCGTCTACGGAATTTCCTGAATTAACTCCGGAGACGTCCGAATGATTGTAGCAGGGGATCGCGGCGCTTCATCTGCGTTTTCACCCACTTCTGCGGCGCGTCTTTTAGTTCGCGTTTTCCTAATAGTCGGTAAAGCCGATTTTTTAGTCCGAGTTATCGGATTCTTTGGCCTCCCCCTTGTTTTTTTTATGGGTGCGGGATCAGTGTCTATCGTTGGGCTCGTTATAGTAGCATCGTCGGGGTTCAATCCTAAAGCCGCGAGTTTCTTCACTTCATCCATATCAAGCGCCGTTGTGATGGTTTGTTCTGGAGGTGGGTCCGATTTTATACCAAAAAATGATAATTTAGATTTTACTTTTACATTATTAATCAATTGGAAAAAACGCGAAAAATTGTTTGTGCGAATCGACTGAATGATATCAGTTAATGACTCAACCTTAAACTTTGTTTTATAGCCAGCACGTTTACAATAATTTGGTATTGACGGCATAATGGCCAATGAAAATAACCGACAATTAATACCAAAAATGTATTCAATCCAAGACGAACAATTGTATCCAAAACAAACCTGTGTAAAATTATTTGATATACGCATATATCGCGCTGTATCCACATATAAATGGTTTTCTCCAAACGTAACTCCTATTGTGCGCTTTGCCGGACCCGTGGTATATGGTAGATATAAATCAACCGCAGTTTTTAATGTAGATTTATCGAAAAAACTCTCTATTTTTGAAAGCATATCATTCGTTACTAATAAAATATCTATGATAAAGTAATTCCAGCGAGGATTAATAGTTTCAGGTGAAACTAAAACGGCCTGAACAGGTCTAACTGTTTTATCTCTTGGATTATCTAATACTTTTTCATTTGTCCAACCGAACGGATATAAATGTCCATTATAAACGATTGCTGCCGAAACGTGATATAATAATTTGTTACTAGGAGTAAATGTACCATACACGATACAATATGGAGTCTGTTTATTTAATTGTTTTGTGTTCTCGTATATATGCGATCTAAATTCTGACGGTAGTTTTAGTGTGGATTGTGAATTCAATATATTAATCGTCTCGCCTTCTTTAATAAAATTAGGATTTATATAAGATGTATCTTTGGGCTGAATACTCGCCTCAACACCTGGATTACGAATCGATGTATACAATTCTGATTTTATTATATTGCATTTGTTGGGTGAGAGTATTTCTAAATCAGATGATATTGATGGTTCACGTAGAGTAATCGCGTGAAGTGGATTGAACCGTTTTTTTTCTTTGTCGGAAATAACACCATCCGATGTAGGATTCAAACATACATTATCATTTATGTCGGAAATATTAAAATTGTAAATGGAACTATATACCATTCCATTTACAGTCTCCTCGCTTAATATATCATTTAGTTCGGTTTGTCTGATTGCCGCTATTAAATTAAAAAAACTCTTATTACTAAGTTGTTGCGAAACCGACATATACTATACAGTAAGAAATTTCAAAATAAAAAAGAAACTCTTTTTATTTTGTTTTTATAATAATGAGTGAAATCCGAATATGCGGGTTGCAGGATTTTAAGATCTTTCCCAAATCTCGTCAACTAGACCATATTTGATACATTTTTCTGCCTCCCACCATAAGTCGTGCTTCAACACTTCGCTCAAATGTTTCTTTGGAATATCGGCATGTTCCTTGTAAATCTCCAATATTTTTTTCATCAACAATTTATTATTTTCGTGTTCATCCTCCAATTCGCACATTTTCCCCCAGGAACCTGCAGATAGTTGATGAATCAACATATGCGCATTTGGGCGAATGTAACGCTTTTCTCCTACAACGCTCATTAACGTTCCTGCCGATGCAGACGCACCTTCAATAATCGTATGAACAGGCACCTTACACCCCTTAATTACGTCAATGGCCGTGAGTGCGTCGAATACAGATCCGCCGTATGAACTGATATGCAAATAAATTGGAATGGGATCTGTGCATAGCTTGTGCGCCATCACAATATTTTCGATTTCCGCTTTTCGAATTTGGGCAGTCATTTCGAATACGGCTCCGCGATCCACCTCTGAATGGAAATAAATGTGGTTTCCGTCCTTTGTAATCCGGCGATTTTCATTCTCAAGACCGCCTTCTTCGTCGTCATCGTCATCCTCCTCGTGATTCTTGAGAATCAACTTAAGGGCCTTCTTGTCCAAACGAGTGTTCATTTTACGTGACTTTAATTGATACATCCTATACTGTGTTTAAGTTGCGGTTTATTATCTTACCGAAGCAAAATCAATTTTATAGAGTTATCAATTAAACGATACCACGATTTTTACGTTCTCCTTTTTAATGCATTTGCACGCAGAAATGGACAATTCTTCTCGCTTCTTGCGAGTCTTTCCGTTATCGTTAACAATCATTAATTCGACCGACTCATTGCTGTCTAGAGTGCCGTTCTTTTTCTTGGAAATGCTATTTCTCTCGTTCATATCCTTCTCAATATCATCGTAATTGTTCGTTATATAATCAATAATTTTATTTTCGAGAGCCCATTTGAAAAAATTCAATTGTCCGATCGTCGTTTCCATACAATTCGCGTCATCATATGGAATCGTAATACGTTCCCATCGACAAAATGGGTCAAATCGTCTCTTTGAATACGCTTTGAGCTTCAATTTGTAATCATTGTAGACCTTAAATCTAGTATTAATCTCAATATCGCCACGTTTTATAGGCAATTCGTATACAGTGTAATATTTTTTAGCATAATTTGTGACGAACCAATCTACAATTCGCAGAGAGATGTTCGATTCGCCGTTAATAATGTTCATCATCTGATGCAGTTTTGTTCGATCCGAATAAAAATCCATCAAACAATTCATTAACAAATCATTTTGAGTGTGAGGTATTTTCGATTGATGCGTCTTTATGGACATATTTAGAGGTAATATAAATGACTAACCCGGTTACGTTTATATTTGTTTGTGTTAAAATATGTAAACTATATATGCCGATTTCCATTGAAGAATTCGATCGGGCAATTCAAATAATTGCCCCGTTCGTCAAGACAACATCTCTTGAACATTATCGGGATAATATTTACTTGAAGAGAGAATCCGAACAAATTACGGGTTCATTCAAATGGCGAGGGGTATTATACTCTGTAATGAATGCATTCAATGAATTGCGAAATATCAAAATTGATGAGAGCAAGCCCTATTATATGGTGACGCAATCTACCGGTAATCACGGTATTGCTGTGATAAAATCGGTGCACATTATGAAAATGCATTTTTCAATCATGTATCCGGATCAAAGTTCTAAGTGGAATGTCGTTTGTCCATGCATATTCGGAAATGTTTTTATAAAACCGTCGAAATATAAAAAAATGGTAGCCTATTTGCGCGATTATGGTGAAACCGGATTTCGCGGAATATTGGATTGCACTTCCGAAAACTATGCACATGCTTTACAAAAACGCGAAACCTTTTTATTGAACAATCCCGGGGTATATTTATCCCATGGTGGAAAGGATATTATGACCGGATATGGTTCACTTGCGAAAGAAATTATGGGGCAAATACCGCCCGGAAAAACGGTCACTATGATAACCGCGATTGGCGCAGGTGGACCCATTGGTATAGGCGCCTATTTTCATCATTTTCCGAATTATAAACTCGTAGTTTCTCAATCTTGCGATTTTGACGCATTTGTCCGATCATTGGACGAAAACGCTAGTCAAAGTATTCAATATAATGATTGTAATAAAGATCCCGGATTTTCGGATGGGATTGCTGTAGATACACCTGAATTATACGCATTAGAGACCGCTCGGAATCTTGGGATTAAGGGAGTGACTGTAGATACGTCAAGCATAGAAAGAATACATAGGGCAACCAAGTTGGGCGGCTCTAGTTGCATCGCATTGGCGGCACTCGATAAGCTAGACATTACGTCTGATATTATTGTTATTTTAGACTGCGAGGGAAATAAATAATAAACAAAAATCACATAGATATATTTCGCTATACAGTATAACGATGGATGAAAACGTAGGTGAAGTGGAGCGAACCGAAGTTTTCAGAGTAAACTCCGTAGGCAATAGCTTACGGAGTTTGGATAAAGACGCCAAAATAAGGGATCTGGAAGATGAGGTTTTGTCCCTAAAAACTCAATTACAATCCACACAGGAACAACTGAATAAATATTTATCGCATAACAAAAAATATTATGAAAACAATAAAGAATTGCACAAACAGCGTGTGAAGGAGTATATACAAAAAACGAATTATACACCTAGTCCTGAAAAAAAGAAGGAATATGCTAGAACCGCTTATTTGAACAAAAAGGCGAAATTAAAAGCGGAGCAGGAAAATTGAAAGAGAACGTTTAGGAGTTTATATAATTACATTGTTAATTATATAATCCATATAAAACTATCCATTTATATTATATAAATGGGAGGACCAACTCCAAAATGTATTCACAATCGGAGCCGGTTTAATTGTGTAGAGTGTAAAGGGGCTGGAATATGTGATCATTTGAAGAGAAAGAATCGTTGTAGGGAATGCGGAGGTAGTGAATTGTGTCTACATGGAACTGCGAAAAATAATTGTCTACATTGCGAGGGTGCATCGATATGTGAGCACGGAAAACGTAGACGAAGATGTCCAACATGTAATCCAAATAGTAAGGAATTATGTCCTTGTGGTAAAAGTATTGTAGGTTGTGAAAAATGTTGTACAAAATGTCCTTGTGGAAAAATGCCATCAAGATGTAAAATACATGGTGGGTCTCAACTGTGCAAAGCACCCCTATGTGAGACTCGTGGTATTAAAAAATACGATGGATATTGTCTACCATGTTGTATTCATTATTGCCCTGAAATCCAAGTATCGCGCAATTTCAAGACGAAAGAGAATGATGTAATTTCACGTGTTCTTGAAAAATATCCGGATTTTAATTGGATTTCCGATAAGAAAATACAAGATGGTTGTTCCAAAAGAAGACCCGATTTACTTTTAGATTTGGGAAGTCATGTAATCATTGCCGAAGTTGATGAGAATAAACATACTACCTATGATTGTTCGTGTCAAAACAAACGATTAATGGAGATTTCACAAGACATCGGACATAGACCGGTAGTATTCATTCGATTTAATCCCGATGCATATGTCAACCAAGAAGGAACAAAAATAGCATCGTGTTGGCGAATAAATGGTTATGGTGTATTAGATGTATCAAAAAGTAAACGCGATGAATGGAATGCACGAATAAATACGTTGATTCAGCAACTTGAATATTGGATAAATAATGTCCCCCATAAAACAGTAGAAATTGTGGAATTATTCTATTGAATTTCGAGTGAACTCCTTCGATATGCTTCGCATATCTCCGGAGTTCAGTCGCTCACCTTAGGCTACGCTCCGGCTCGCTCCAAAACTCTGATGGTGATAGCCGAATGAATTTGTATAATTACTATATTTTTGATTATACAAATATTATTATTTTATTAGAAGATAAATGTTATCGATCAGTCGCTTAATTGCTATACGCAATGCCAGCCATTCCTGACATTACTCTCAAAACGTTGTAACTGGTAGCATAGACGCGAACCTTGGCGGTAGCAGTTCCACCAACAGTGGCGGAGGAAAGAACCAATTGAAGGGTGGCGTTATCAATGCGGGAGAAGTTGCAACTGCCGGAGGGCTGGTGCTCCTCGGGGCGAAGGGCGAAGGAGTAGACGTTGATACCAGTATCGGGGGCACGGGTGTGGTGCTGGAAGGGCTGGACGGTGTCGAAGTAAGAACCCTCACGCTCGGAGAAGCGGTCCTGGCCGTTAAGCTGGAGCTTAGCGGTGACCACAGGGTTCTCACCCCAGCAGTGCATGTCGAGGGCGGTCTCAGCAAGCACGAAGGTGCCCGCATCGGACACATAGGAACCCTCATCGGCGGGGCCGTAACCAGTACCGGAGGTGGCGCCGAAGACACCGCCCCACTGTCCGTTGCTCTCACCGCCCATGGCTCCGGGATCCTGGAAGATACCACCAGAGGTGATGAAGGCATTGGCGCCAGAGGTCTCAGCGGGTCCACCGAAAGCGTGGATGGCGTTGGGAAGAGCATCAATGGCGTCAGTGTAGTTGAAGGGCTGGGCACCAAGAGTCTTGAACAGAGTCTGGCCTCCCTCAAGGGAAGAGCAGTAGTCGACGTTGGCGTCGGGCTGCA
>Ga0209768_10000673_pt1 | contig 22659 bp, 24 predicted proteins | sample LauGreSBDMM110SD_3_FD_187564 | JGI IMG/M metagenome (GOLD analysis project Ga0209768, IMG submission 187564) | Freshwater lake microbial communities from Lake Michigan, USA - Sp13.BD.MM110.SD (SPAdes) (version 2) | ecosystem: Environmental > Aquatic > Freshwater > Lake | place: Lake Michigan... | reverse complement strand
GCTCCTCATATGGAGTACCAGAAATCGTCACCCGCCCCATACCCCTCACCCACCCCATTAAAGTTGCCCATGCATTTTCCAATCGAGGCTCTATTAGAATAAGCTCACGAATCTTTATCCGCTCCCCATAAAGCGACAACATGACTGACAAAATCATCCCTATACACCCTGCCACCCCTAGCAACCGTCGCAGCGCCAACATCACACAAGGTAAATCACGGGCGCCCAATCGCTCGATGTATTACGCCATGGGCTATGAAGAAGGTGATTTTGTCAAACCCATGGTGGGTGTGGCCAATGGTCACAGCACCATCACACCTTGCAACAGTGGCCTGCAAAAATTGGCCGATGCAGCCGTTGAAGGCATTGAAGAGGCTGGTGGCAATGCTCAAATTTTTGGCACCCCCACCATTTCAGACGGCATGGCCATGGGCACCGAGGGTATGAAATATTCGCTTGTCAGTCGTGAAGTGATTTCTGACTGTATTGAAACTTGCGTTCAAGGCCAGTGGATGGACGGTGTGTTGGTAGTGGGCGGGTGCGACAAAAACATGCCCGGCGGCATGATGGGCATCTTGCGTGCCAATGTGCCTGCCATTTATGTGTATGGCGGCACCATTTTGCCAGGCCGATACCAAGGCAAAGACTTGAACATTGTGAGTGTGTTTGAAGCGGTGGGCCAAAACTCTGCAGGCAATTTGAGCGACTTCGATTTGAAAGAAATTGAAAAACGCGCCATTCCAGGAACAGGCTCATGCGGTGGGATGTACACAGCCAACACCATGTCTTCCTCGTTTGAAGCGCTTGGCATGTCGCTGCCTTACTCTTCCACCATGGCCAACCCCCATGATGAAACGAAAAACTCGGCCAAAGCATCGGCCAAGGTTTTACTGGAAGCCATTAAGAATGATTTGAAGCCACGCGATATCGTGACCAAAAAATCGATTGAAAATGCCGTGGCCGTCATCATGGCCACCGGCGGTTCGACCAATGCCGTACTGCACTTCTTGGCCATTGCGCACACCGCTGAAGTTCCATGGACCATTGACGACTTCGAGCGCATGCGCAAAAAGATTCCTGTCATTTGCGACTTGAAACCCAGCGGCAAATATTTGGCAGTTGACTTGCACCAAGCTGGCGGCATTCCCCAAGTCATGAAGGTTCTGTTAAAGGCTGGTTTGTTGCACGGCGATTGCATGACCATCACCGGCAAAACTGTGGCAGAAAACTTAAAAGACATTCCTGACGCACCTCGCGCCGACCAAGATGTGATTCGCCCCATCGACAAGCCCATGTATGCAGAAGGTCACTTGGCCATTCTGAAGGGCAACTTGTCGCCTGAAGGCGCAGTGGCCAAAATTACCGGCTTAAAGAACCCCGTGATCACGGGCCCCGCCCGTGTGTTTGACGATGAGCAATCTGCCTTGCAAGCCATTTTGGATGGCAAGATCAAAGCCGGTGACGTCATGGTCTTGCGTTACCTTGGCCCTAAAGGTGGCCCTGGCATGCCTGAAATGTTGGCCCCCACTGGCGCTCTCATTGGTGCTGGTTTGGGGGAAAGCGTGGGCCTCATTACCGATGGCCGCTTCTCTGGTGGCACTTGGGGCATGGTGGTGGGACATGTGGCGCCTGAAGCGGCTGCTGGCGGCACCATTGCGTTTGTGCACGAAGGCGACTCGATCACCATCGATGCACACAAACTTATCTTGGAATTGAACGTGCCTGAAACAGAAATTGCCAAGCGCCGTGCCAAATGGACAGCCCCTGCGCCACGTTATACCCGTGGCGTACAAGCCAAGTTTGCGTTCAACGCCTCCAGCGCCAGCAAAGGCGCTGTGCTGGATTTATACTGATCAAAAAAAGGTTTAAAAGGCTCGTTAGAGTTCTTTAGAGCTTTTCAAAATCAGAGGCCAATGGCGGCCATGCCCGCCTTGGCAATTTGTGCGTCTTCTGTTGACTTCACACCGCTCACGCCCACGGCACCCAAGCAGGCGCCATCTTTCATGATGGGAACGCCACCTTCAAGCATGCCTTCAATGGTCGGCGCTGACAAGAAAGAATAGCGGCCGGCATTGATCATGTCTTCGTAAACCTTGGTTTCACGATGACCCAAGGCCGCTGTTCTGGCTTTAGCGGGTGCAATGTGCGAAGACACGGGAGCTGCACCATCCAAACGCTGGAAATGCAACAAATGACCGCCTGCATCCACAATGGCAATACTCACGGCCCATTTATTTTTCTGAGCTTCAGCTTGCGCGCCTAAGGCAATGGCTTGAACATCGAACAATTCGAGGGTAGATTGAGTTTTCATAGGGCTCTGTGGATAAAAATTGAGCAATAAGCATAACGCAGCCTGAGCTTGGCATTGACTTTGTGAAAGTCACAAGACAAAAGACCCTGAAATCTTTGGTAATTAGGGGATTTCGGGTTGCAAGCCCTACAATTTGTTCACCCGATACAGGGTGGATTATTAGGAGTTCACACATGAGCGATCTTCAAAACATTGAACAAACCAGTTGGGGCAGCGTTGGCACTACGCCGGCTGAGCGCAACAAAGTCATGCGCAACACCTACATGTTGCTGGCCGTTAGCCTTTTGCCCACCGTTTTAGGTGCATGGCTTGGAGTGGCTACAGGCATCACCCAATCGATAGGTGGCGGTCTAGGCCTCATCCTGTTTTTAGGTGGCGCCATTGGCTTCATGTACGCCATCGAGAAAACCAAACACTCTTCTACAGGCGTATTGGTCTTACTGGCGTTCACGTTCTTCATGGGCCTCATGCTGTCTCGCATGATTGCCATGGTCTTGGGCTTCAAAAACGGCCCTGACCTTATCATGACGGCCTTCGCCGGCACCGCAGGTGTATTTGCAGTCATGTCCGTCTTGGCCAGTGTCATCAAGCGCGATTTGTCCGGCATGGGCAAGTGGTTGTTCGTGGGCGCCTTGGTCCTCATGGTTGGCGGCATCGTCAATATTTTTGTGGGCTCAACTGCTGGCATGATGGCCTTGTCCGTGGCTGCCATTGGTATTTTCAGCGCCTACATGTTGTATGACCTGAAGCAAATTTTGGACGGTGGCGAAACCAACTACATCAGCGCCACGCTCATGTTGTACATGGACTTGTTCAATGTGTTCCAAAGCCTGTTGGCCTTGTTGGGCCTTTGGGGTGGCGAGCGCGACTAATTCACTGACGCTTCAATTAAGTTCAAAGCATCTGAGTTCGAAAGGACTCAGATGCTTTTTTATTCAGCGTCTTTCAAAGACCGCCATGCTTTCGACGTGCGCTGTGTGCGCAAACATGTTCACCACGCCGGCACTCACACAACGGTACCCTGCTCTGTGAACAAACAAGCCAGCATCCCGAGCCAAGGTAGCTGGGTTGCAACTGACATAGACAATGCGTTTGGGAAATTGCCAGTCACCTCTTAGTGCGTCGTTCTCTTGCAATTCAGCCAAGGCCTTTGCCAAGGCGAATGCGCCCTCTCTGGGTGGATCAATGAGCCACTTGTCGGCAATGCCATCGGCCATGAGCATTTCTGGCGTCATTTCAAACAAGTTGCGTGCAATGAATGACGTGGGCGCTAAGCGTTTGCTGCCTTCACGAAGAGCTTGGTTGTGCTCGTAATTTTCACGCGAGCGCGCCACCAAAGTTTCTGCGCCTTCGATGCCCACCACTTCTTTGGCCGTTGTGGCAATAGGCAATGTAAAATTACCCAAACCACAAAACCAATCGATGACTCGCTCGTGTGCTTCGGGCTTGAGGAGTCGCAAGGCCCGAGTGACCAAGACCCGATTGATGTGCGGATTGACCTGCGTGAAATCGGTGGGTTTGAAGGGCATGTGCACACCAAAATCAGGCAAGTCATAGGAGAGCTCGATGCCGCCTTCGTCCATGAGCTTGACGGTGTCAGGTCCTTTAATTTGCAGCCACCACTGCACATCATGCAGGGCAGCAAATGCACGCAAGCGCTCTTCATCGGCAGTGCTCAAAGGTTCTAAATGACGCAACACCAAAGCCGTGACAGTGTCGCCCTGCGCCAATTCAATTTGAGGCACCGTTTCACGAGCATCCATGCCATAAATAAGTTCGCGCAATGGCAGCAAAAGCGCACTGATTTTGGGAGGCAATACCCGGCAAGTTTTGATGTCGGCTACATAACGGCTTTTGCGTTCATGAAAACCAATGAGGACCTCACCTTTTTTACGAACATAGCGTACTGACATCCTGGCGCGGTAACGATAGCCCCAAGTGGGGCCTTCCATGGGCCGCAGCAAGTTCTCGGGTTTAACTTTGCCCAAGTGCCATAGATTGTCTTCTAGGACGCGCTGTTTCACGGCCACTTGCGCACTGGCTTCTAAGTGCTGCATCTTGCAGCCACCACAAGCGCCAGCATGCAAGCCAAAGTGAGGGCAACCAGGTCTTACCCGTTGAGAAGACTCACGGTGCACCGCCGTGACGACTCCCGATTCCCAATTGTTCTTTTTGCGGTGCACATTGACAGACACCATTTCAAATGGCAAAGCTCCTTCCACAAAAACAACTTTGCCGTCTGGCCTTCTGGCAATACCTTGAGCCTCCATGTCTAGCGCATCAATGTGGAGCCATCCGTTGGGTAAATCAGAACGTCCTAAGATAATTTCTTGTGTCTGCTCTTCTCGTGTTGCATCGTTCTGTTTGCTCATGGACGGGCTGGCAATAGTTTGGCAGGGTCAACTGGTTTGCCTAGCTTGCGAATTTCAAAATGCAACTTCACGCGATCAGCGTCCGAGCTGCCCATTTCGGCAATGCGTTGGCCTTTGGTAACGGTTTGGTCTTCTTTGACCAAAAGTGTTTGGTTGTGCGCGTAAGCCGTTAAGTAGGTATTGTTGTGTTTGAGAATGACCAAGTTACCATATCCCCGAAGACCTGAGCCGGAGTAGACCACTTTGCCGTCTGCAGCCGCCAGCACGGGGTCGCCCACCTTGCCTCCTAAATCGAGACCTTTGTTTTTGGCTTCATCAAAACTCGTCAAAACGGGTCCTGAGTGAGGCCATGAAAAGACCATGCCATCATCACTGACACTGGCCTGAGTGGGCGCGCTTGGCGTTGAATTGGTACCTGGGCTACTGGCGGGTGCTTGGTTTTGGGCCATGGCGGGCTTGGTTTGCTTGTTGACGGCCTCTATAGCAGGCGGCGCCACACGCAAAACCTGATCGACTTCAATCAAATGGGGATTCTCCAGGCCATTCCATTTGGTGATGTCCCGCCATGCTTGTCCGTGTTCCAAGGCAATTTTGGTGAGGGTGTCGCCCGGCCGCACGCTGTAATAACCGGGCTTGCCCATATTTTCTGAGCCGGGCATTGTGGGCCCCATTGAAACCGGTGAACTGGTTGCCACAGGTGCGCTCACAGTTGCAGTTTGGGGTTGCGCTTTTTGAAGAGGGCGAGGACTACTTTGCCCAGCCACTCGGTCTTCAACAGGGATAGGACCGCGCGGCCGCGAGCTACACGCAACCAACAAACAAACAGCCATTCCACAAATTACCATCAAGCTTTGACGGCGACTCAACAATTTCATTCCAAATCCTTTAGGAGATACCCGATTTTAGAGGGACAAAATGAACTGCCTCTAAAACACTTTGCTTGTAACCTTGATCTGTTCTGTCCACCACCATGAGCGCTTGTTGACCACTGGCCGTGACGGTGGGCGCCACCAGCCTTCCACCAACAGCCAATTGGTCTAGCCAGGGCTGTGGCAGAGTCTCACCTCCCGCTGCCGAAATGATGGCCGCATAGGGAGCGCCTTTGGGATAGCCTAGCATGCCGTCGCCAAACAGCAAGTGAACATTGGCCAAACGAAAATGTCGCAAATTGGCACGTGCTTTTTCGTGCAGGCCTTTGAGGCGCTCAATGCTGTAGACCTCAGTTGCAACATGACTTAGCACAGCCGCTTGGTAACCGCATCCTGTGCCTATTTCTAGAACCCGACCAAGTTTGCCGCCCGTCCGATCTAACAGCAACTCGATCATTCGGGCCACCACATTGGGCTTAGAAATAGTTTGTCCCAAACCAATGGGCAAACTGGTGTCTTCATAAGCCTGATTGACCAAGGCACTTTCAACAAAACGATGGCGCTCTACGGCACCCATGGCTTGCAAGACCCTCGGGTCTTTTAAGCCTTGTGCGGCCAACTTTTGCACCATGCGTTGTCGCACCGCACTGGAATCTAAGCCCAGACCCTGCGGGTTTGTGGGTGCAGCCTGATTCACCGGTGCTTTGGCTGGCTCCGCTTTTGCTTGGGTGCTGAACTTGATGGGAAAACCAGGGCGCTGTGCCATCAACCCTCCCAAACTTTGAGTTTTGACAAGTTTTGCGACCACAAGCCTGCATTGTCGTGGTCTGTGAGATCGACCTGCAAGGGTGTGATGGTGACGTGACCATTTTTTGCGGCATAAAAATCGGTGCCTTCGCCATCGTCCATGGCCTCGCCAGCATTACCGATCCAGTACATGGTTTCACCGCGAGGGCTAAGTTGTGTGATGACGGGTTCTGCCGCATGGCGGCGGCCCAAACGGCACAAGGTGGCTGCCTTGAAATCTGGCGTCTTGTTGGGAATATTGACATTCAACAACCAAGGCGATTTTCCAATGATGTGTGCTTGTTCAAATTGAACCACCATATTTTTGGCAAAATCTGCAGCGATGTCGAGATGCGCCCAACCTTTTTCTGTCTGAGAAAACGCCAATGCGGGTATGCCAAACAAATAGCCTTCCATGGCAGCACCTACTGTGCCCGAGTAAAGAGTGTCATCGCCCATGTTGGCGCCATTGTTAATGCCTGACACTACCAAGTCGGGGCGATAGCCCAAAAGTCCGGTTAAGGCAATGTGAACACAATCGGCAGGTGTGCCATTGACATAGCGAAAACCATTTTCACCTTGTCTTACATAAAGAGGAGAATGCAAGGTGAGCGCGTTGGACTTGGCGCTGTTATTGTGCTCGGGTGCAACCACCTCCACATCGGCCACTTGCTTCAGGGCATGGTAAAGCGCCACAATGCCATCAGCACGGTAGCCATCGTCGTTGGAGATCAATATTTTCATGGGTCTGTCCTTGGGCTCAATTGTAGGTCGCTACCGAGACAAGCCCATGGCTTGTTTGCCCTTTATATTCAAGCCATTGAATGATTTTTTGAGGAGAACTTCTGTGCACGCTTGGCTCTGTGAAAACCCCGTAGGTGTCGAGGCATTAAATTGGAAAGAAATACCGACGCCCGTACCTCAATCCGGTCAAGTCTTGATTCGCATTGAGGCGGCCAGTTTGAACTTTCCCGACCTGCTGATTGTTCAAAATAAATACCAAATGAAACCTGACCTGCCTTTTGTGCCAGGCTCCGAATATGCGGGTGTGATTGAAGCGGTTGGTGAGGACGTCACGCACTTGAAGGTGGGGCAATCTGTTGCCTGTTTGTCGGGTACCGGTGGCTTTGGCACACACACCCTCGCACCCGCCAAATTGTGCATGCCCCTGCCCCCTGGCTTTCCTGCAGTAGACGCTGCCGCCTTCATCATGATCTATGCCACATCGCATCATGCGCTCATCGACCGCGCAGCTTTGAAAGCTGGCGAAACGGTGCTGGTTTTGGGTGCTGCGGGCGGCGTTGGCACTGCCGCCATTCAAATTGCCAAAGCTGCAGGCGCTCGTGTCATTGCGGCTGCATCGACCGACGAAAAATGCGCACTCTGCAAGTCATTGGGCGCCGATGAAACCATCAACTACACCACGCAAAACATTCGGGAAGCACTCAAAACAATCACGCAAGGCAAAGGCCCCGATGTCATTTATGACCCCGTTGGTGGTGACTTTGCCGAACCTGCGTTCCGGTCCATAGCATGGCGTGGTCGCTACTTGGTGGTGGGCTTTGCGGCAGGTCCTATTCCTGCCCTTCCCTTTAACTTGGCCTTGCTCAAAGGGGCCTCCATCGTAGGCGTTTTTTGGGGAGACTTTTCACGCCGCGAACCTCAAGCCAACGCGGCCATGATGGCTGAACTGGCGCAATGGTATGCCCAGGGCAAAGTCAAACCTGTGATTGACAGAACCATGCCCATGAGCGAGTTGAAAGCGGCCTATGCCCACATGGGTTCACGTGGCGTCATGGGCAAATTGGTGATGGTCAATTAAGGAAGAAGCGCTGGCTTGCTTTGCGCAAGCCTTTTGTTTTTGATGCCGTTATCGACAACGACTTCTTAAGACGAAATACATCAATAAGGGTCAGACCATCCATTGGACTTATTGATTTCGATTGCAATGGGTGGAGGTCTGTAAGTTGGGATTCTTTGCGCGCGCATGGCTTGAGGTAACGACGACATTCGGTGAATTGGCGTTGCTGTCTTTGGCCTTCTTTGAACTGATCGTGATGGGGTCGTTGGTGGGTGCACAATCGGCTGCGGGAGCAGCGCCTTGGGCGACCGGCTGTTGAGCGAGGGTGCTTGCCATATTGGGTGACAAGGGCGTTGGGGTTGGCGTTGCACTTGGCGTTGCAATTGGCGGCAAGATGTATGCAGGATTTGCCTGCGTGTTCGCACCAAAGTTGTAGAAATAGAAATTACCACGCGATTCGTTGTAGATGGCGGGTCTTTGTTCATGTTTCACAGACTTGGCCAGCTCTTCCACAGAGTTCTGAACATCGCGCATCAGATCTTCAATCTTCATACCTGGGTTTTTCATGCGCGCAAGGAGTTCACGTGTGAATACGCTATTGGGATTCGGATCTTTTTCAAGTAATCGGTCTAGGGCTTGTTGCCCGCGACTTGCGGAATACACAATCATCTGCCCTTTGGGCGCCTCAATGGCGCTCAAGCCTCGGGCGTTGCCAATCGATCGTCCTTTTGACTTTAAGGGGTTGTCTCTACAGGCATCAATAATGACCAGACTGAAAGCTGGCTTGGCTTCTGCCAGCTTTTCAGTCAATGTAAATAAGTCATAGGCTGTTTTCTCAACTTCACTTTCACTTTTGACTTCAATATCTGTTGGAAGCAGGTAACTGCCATTCTTAATTTGTACGCCATGGCCCGCATAAAAGACCACAACCTCATCTCCACCTTGGATACCCTGGGCGAAGGATTCAACCGCTCTGACGGTTGCACGGTAATTTAAGTTTTGGTGAAGCTGAACTGCAAAACCTGCGTTCTTTAATTCACGCGCCATGGCATTGGCATCGTTGCCTGCTTTTTGCAATTTGCTAACAGCAATGTAATTGTCATTGCCAATCACAAGAGCAACGCGTTTTGCCTGAACGTGCAGGCAAAAAAGCATGGCAAAACAAGTAAGAATGAACTTTGAAGATCGCACGATAAAAGTATTCCAAAATTGACAATTGAATAGTAAAGTCTATTCTTGTATTGTTGTGGTAGTTTCAGTTTATGTAAGTACTTAAATAGTACTCATCTTGAACATTAAATCAAAATTTAAAGCAAAGCGGTTCATTATGTTTTTAAGAATACTAAGTGTGGCTTTTTCATTGGCTTTGGCTGCTTGCGCCTCCAATGTCCCACTCTCTTCCGCAGTCGAGTCAACTCCAACCGGAGCAAGATTGAGCTTCTTAGACATTTCTAAGTTTGACCGTGATTTGTCTGGATCTCTCCAAGATAAAAACAAATCAGTTGACGTCGCTTTTTATGACAAGGTAAGCCCCAACAATGTGCCTGATCGATTGCAAAAATGGATTTCGGTCGTTGAGGCGGATGGGGGTAAGGTCTTGGTTGAACCACCTCCAAACGAGTTCGTAGCGAGGAATCCGCTTGCAGCCCTGAGTTTAGTTGGCACATTGATTACAAGTATCAAAGGATTTGCAAATTTTAATTCTGAGAGAATTTACGAGACTGCCAAGGGGCGGGACGCGGTGATATCGCTGGAAAGAAACAATAAAGGTGAAGTTGTAATTAACACCATCAAATTTGTCAAAAGAGCACCATGAAGTTACATCAAGCTTGGATCGTTCCACTGATATTTGCTGCACAAGTGGCTGTGGCGCAGCCTTCAACCAGCAGGTCTGCATTGATTATTGGAGTTGGCGAGTACGGATACTCAGGTGCAATACCACTTGAAGGGGTTAAGCATGACATGGTTAGCGCGGCGAAAATTGCCACGGCGATGGGCATACCTGAGAACAATGTTAAGTACCTAAGGAATTCACAAGCCACCAAGACGAATATCCTGGACGCATTAAAACAATTGGGTGATAACTCAAGAGAAGGTTCGCGAACGTTTGTTTATTTTTCAGGGCATGGCACAAGGCAACCTGCAGGAAACGAATGCGTTGAAGGATTATTGACTTACGAAGGTTCAACAATAACGAATCAAGAGTTTGCTGGCGCTACACAAAAAATAGCAAAGACTTCAGATAAATTCATCACGCTTGTTGATGCTTGTCACTCTGAAGGGGTAGTACCTCCAAAATCGCAAACACGCGCATTGCTTAAAGATCAATTAACACCTAAATTTGCCACAAAGTCAGGCAATGCAGCGGATGCTTGTAGTGTCATTTCCAATTACAAAACACGCAGCCTGCTACCGGAAGTGACAAAGCTTGGCGCATTGAAAGAAAACTTTGTTCAAGTATCTTCATCAAGACCTGATGAAGTTAGCTTTGACGAGCCGGGTAAAGGCGGACTTGCAACACAGGGCATCAGAGACTGCCTACTCGGTCAAGCAAAAGACACGAATCAATCGGGTGCAGTGACCTTGGAAGAAGTGCAGCAATGCGCTCAAAGATTTGTTGATGAACGCTTAAAAAACGTACCAGGAATTAAGCCCCATCACATCACTGTCACAGGCAATAGGAATCTGATTCCTGTTCAGCGCCCTCCAACGGTTGTTGCCGTTGCGACGCCACCTGCTGAACCACCAAAGCCTCTGGTTTTGCCACCTACTCCACCGGTAATTGTGGCTGCTCCTGCTCCTGCTCCTGCTCCTGCTCCTGCTCCTGCTCCTGCTCCTGCTCAGCAACAACAGGCAAGCACCTTACCGCCTGTAGTTGTTGCAACAACCACACCGGTGCTAGCCTCTTTGGCTACTTTGCAAGATATTCAGCAACAAGGCAATCCGAGAAGAGTAGTTGATGTCAAAGCTTCAAAACCGGTTATGAAGATTGGTAAGGACAGCTTAGATCTGAGTATTAAATCAAGCCACGATGGTTACATCTACATGATCCTTCTGGGCAGTGATGCTAAAAGCTTCTATGTTTTGTATCCCAACGGACTAGATAAAAACAACGCGATCAAGGCCGGTCAGACTGTTCGCATTCCCAAGCCAGATTGGGAAGTCAAAGCCGCAGGGCCGGTTGGTACAAACAACCTTCTTGTGTTAGTTTCTGACACTCCCAGAAAGCTCAATACATTAACGATGGCTGAACCCACCTCATCAGAACCGTTTACCTATGCTCTCAACGATATTGGAGGCAGGTCTGCATTGATCAATTTTTTAACAACATCAGACGGTCGATCGGAAAGCTTTGGCGCGAAACTCTTAACCATCAAGGAGGTCAAGTGAAAATTTTATTAGCTATTTTATTAATCAGCACTAACGCATTTAGCCAAACGCCCATCAAATCGACCTCGGCATCAGAACTAATTGAAAAATTAGCACCTGCGGAAGAACAACCTCAGACACGCAGTCTTGGCAAAAGAAACATCGTCGTTAAACCTAAAAGTGTTGATCTAGTTATTCAATTTGATTTGGACTCTGCAGTTTTAAAGAACGAAAGCCGACCTCTCTTGGATGATTTAGTTTCAGCAATGAGAAATGAACGTCTTGCAAATATGAGGTTCAAAGTTGAGGGGCATACAGATGCCCAGGGATCAGAGCAGCACAACATGAAATTAAGCCAAAATCGCGCAGACGCAGTGATAACATATTTGACTATCAAGGGCGTTGAAGGCGATAGACTTACAGGTGAAGGCAAAGGATTTTCCGAACTACTCATGCCTGAAAAGCCTAAAGCTTCAGAAAACCGTCGAGTCAGAATCACTACACAACCGTGAAAAGATTAATTGGAATATTCTTGTACTTGAGCTTTTCTGCTTATGCAGAAAAAATGCTTGTGTCTATTGACGAGATGAACGCTTCTAACAATGCGTCGCCACCTTTTAGGGCTAAGTCAGTTGCTCCGAAAGATGCACCTGTAATTGAGTTGTCTGCACCCAAGTTATCCGCTCCAGTTAATAGTCCTACTCCTATCGAGTTAAAATTTCAACCGACGCCCCCAAGTGTAGTAAAACCAGATACTTTTAAAGTTCTATACGGTTCTTTTGAAATTGACATTACAAAGCGGATCTTGAATGTTGCCAAAGTCACGGAGTCAGGCGTATTTGTTCAAGAGGCTGTCTTGCCAAAAGGTAAGCACAAACTGTTAATGGTTATTGAGGATACGGCAGGTAGGCGTGGCAATCGATCCATTGATTTTGAGGTGCAATGATATGAAGACGTATAGCACTGCTTTTAAAATAACTAAGTACAACAGTCAATAACGTATTTGTTTTTTTCATGCTTATCTACAGAACAAAGATAACCAACTTTCCCAAAAATATGCGACTTGCTCTTCACCTGCGATCGAAGCTAAAAAAGTCTTTTTCTCTAATGATTTTGGGCGGTTTATTCATGTCCTACAGCACTAATGCAGAGGCACCCTTAGATGTTCGTATTGCATTGGTAATTGGTAATGCTGCGTATAAAAACATCCCGCAGCTAGGCAACTCTTCAAACGATGCTAGATCAATGACTATTGTTCTTCGAAAATTAGGCTTTAGTGTGATCGAAGTTGTAGATGGCAACAAAGATCAAATGAGCAAAGCAATCGAACAAATGCAAGGCTTGCTCAAAGGGAAAAAAGCTGTGGGAATGTTGTATTACGCAGGACATGGTTTACAGCTTGATTGGAATAATTTTATGGTTCCTGTGGACGCAAAGCTAAATGAAGCAGCGGATGTGCCTAAGCAAACAGTCAACATTGATACCGTAATCGACATATTCAAGAAATCTGCAACGCGCATGAACATCATCGTCTTAGATGCTTGCAGAGACAACCCGTTTTCTACAAAGACAAGCACCAAGGGTTTAGCGCAGCTGGATGCACCACCTGGAACATATCTTGCATTTGCGACATCCCCAGGCAACGTTGCAGAGGATGGCGATGCGAGTTCTGGCAATGGTCTCTTCACGCAGTTCTTACTAAAGGAACTTCAAAAACCTGCCCGTATTGAAGATGTCTTTAAGCGAGTTAGATTGCAAGTAAGACAAAAAAGTCAAGGCCGACAAATCCCTTGGGACTCCAGCAGCTTGGAGGACGACTTTGCGTTTAATGATGGCGGCAAGCACACATTTAACCCAGAGGACCTAATTAAGGAAGCTCAGCAAGCTAAGGAGCGACAAGCGAAACTGAAAGCTGACGCCGAGGCCGCAATCCAACGCGAAAAAATACTTTTAGAGCAGCAGGCGATTGAAAAGCTAAGACTAGCTGATGCGCAGAAGATTCAAGAAATCAAAACACGCGAAAAGGCCGAGGCTGAAACAAAAGAGCGACAACGAGTATTGGCAATCGCGGCTGAGCAAGAAAAGCTCAAAGCTCAAGCAGCAGCTCAAGCTTTAGAACGAGCCAAAGTTGAAGAGGTTCAAAGACTCAGAGAAATCGAAGCAGCGAAGGCTCAAGCAGCAGAGGAAGCAACGAGAAACAAGTTATCTCGAGAGGAGGCTAAGAAGCAACAGTTTACTCAAGAGAAGTCAGACTGGGACAAGATCAAGGACAGCAGCAATCCCGATGACTTCTATGCGTACTTAAATAAATTTCCTAATGGACTGATTTCGCAGCAGGCTAATTTCAAACTTGAAAACTTAGCTACATCAAAAATCACGGCACAAAAAGATAAGAATGGGTTGGTGCAGAAACTGGGTGAGCCTAGATACAGAGTCGGCGATCGATGGACTGGGGTAAGAAAAGATGATTACACAGGTAATTTAATAGCGCGCGGGGAAATTAAAGTCGACCGCATTGAAAACCAGGTAGTTTATGCAAGCTCTAACACTGGACTTAATTATGTCTACTCATTAGGTGGCTCTGTACTCAGATCCAATACAGCAGATAACACTTTTACCTATGACCCCCCCCTTACCGTCTTGCCGGGAGAAGAATTAACAATTGGGAAAAAATGGACAAATGCCACCAATGAAACCAATAAAAGAGGAACACTATTCCGAACTGACGAGTACAAAATTCTTGCTTATGAAGAAATAACAATTCCAGCAGGAACGTTCAAGGCCTATAAGATTCAAATTAAAGGCTGGGCAGGTTCAAATCGCATTGATAACTTAACATGGGTTCTTCCTGACTGGGCGGTGTCGCTTAAAACAATCCGAAGGATTTACCATGCCCGTGGCCCCGCAACGTTAGAAACAGTTGAACTTGAATCCTTTGTTCGTGGCAAGGCACCAATTGAGCGAGAAAATTCCAAAGTCGCGTTAAGGTAAACCGCTACAGCAAACTGACTTCAACAAGAGTGTTATGAAGAGTGTCTACAAAATGGGGGGGTGCCAAGCTTTACCCAATAAAAACCTTCACCCCAGAGACAATGGCTGTAGTAGCTGAAATAAATGGGGCGGCAGCGGTGAAAAGGGATTCAATTTTCTCAGTCCATTCGGGGGCCTTGAACTTGCCTGTTTCGTCACGTTCAATCAATAAACTAATGCTAATTTTTTTTCTGATATTTATTTTATGTGCCTCACGCCAGTTCTCAAAGAATAAACCCGTAATGAATGAACAGGCGATAGCAAAGCAGTACTCTCCAACTTCACGCCAATCTCTGATCGATTCTGGTAAGAATGGGACCCCATCAATAAAACTGGTAATGGCTAACATAGCCAGAACAGAAAGCGCTCCTAGAACCAAAGCGCCCATCAAACTAATGTACCAATGAATTTGAATTTTTCGAAACACAAGAAGGCCAACCAACATTGGCAACACAACCGTAATGATGCGAAGTGCTAACAAGTTAGTGTCGTAAATGAATAACAAAATCCAATGAAGAAAACCCAACATGCCAGTACAAAGCAGCAATGAAAGCACGAAGGCAATGATTGACTTAGCACCAGAAATTTTTTGTATCGGCTCGGACACGTTGGCCAGATTTTCTGTCAAAGAAGATTCAGCATTGACCACATGAACTGTAGGCGTGGTGTTTGCAACCAATATCCGGATTTCTGCCAACTCAGTTTTTAACTTAGATAACTCAGCATCATGCTCGTCCATAAATGACATAAACGGCTTGAAAATTGCGAGCTCTTTTGTGCAGTAACCACAAACTGTTGCGGCACTAGGAATGTCGAAATGACAATATGGGCATTTGAATACAGACTGTGTCACTTTGCTTCCAAAGAAATGACAGAATTGCCTTCTCGACCATCAGTGTCCTTTACAGAAACTTTAAACGTATGGACTCCCTTTGGAATTGAAGCGGCAGGGATGGTTAATTCATTTCCTGTGAATGCAAATTTCAATCGCTCCGTTAATTCAACAGGTGGATTTTTGAGATACTCAATTTTGAAACTATGAGCGTCTAACTTAGCGCCGCCCTTTGGCTCCATTGCAATTTTGAAAAGAAACGCCTTGGAGTCGACTGCGGCATTGCTTATCAATTTAATGGCTGGGCCCCTGCTAATTGCCCTGGTCAATGAAATTTGCTGATCAGGCCTGTTAGCCTCATCAGAAGTAACTAGTTGAACTTGAGCAAAAGCAACACTACTTAAGCAAAACAACAAAGCGGTTAATAATTTTGTAAGCATACGAAATAATTTGGAGGTTGAGTTGTTGAATAAACAGATTAGAGGTATTCAATGTACCATTATTAATAATTTACTTGATTTCAAAGAATGCAACAAATGACAAATGCATTTTATAAGCTTTGCATAATCTTTTTCATGCCGACATTAGGCAACCATGTGCAGGCGGACTCAAAGTCTGGCTGGGCAGCTTGGAGTCAGGGTAATTTTCAAAAGGCCTTTTTTTGATTTTGAAGAGGATGCCTAAAATGGCGCTGCATCCTGCCAAGCACTTTTAGGCACTTTGTACAAGTATGGCAATGGCGTAACGCAAGACAATGACCTGAGCCTCAAACGGCTTAATAAATCTGCAGTGCAAGAAAACCCTACTGGCCCTTAGTGGATGTACGTTGACGCCACAGGAGACGAAAAGCGTTTCAGTCCAGCGGTTGTGTGATGTATGCACAGCCCCACTAAGCCCAGACCTTTTAAGCCCAGTTATAAAACAAGAATTGATTAGTAGAGGTTACTTGTCATAGTCTTCAACTTGGGCTTTTCTGCATATGCAGGACAACTGCATTTATCTATTACCGAGATGAATGCGTCCAACAATGCACCGCCACCATTTAAGGTGTCCGACGTCACCAAGTGTGAAAAAAATAGGAGTTCTTGAGGATAGTTTTGATGAGTTACTTATGCAATCTGGCGCCTTAGACTTTGTCGCAGCAAGGATTGACTGGTAGTTCGGCCCTTGGAATCTATGCGCATCAATTGACAATTCTTAGTATCCCATAGAGAAATTCCTGAGCAATTTTTTATAATGCAGTTTCATTGCGACACCGTTATTTTATGTGTAACTGCCATCGGCTACCATTTACAGCTTACTTTCAACCCTTAATCAACACTTAAGCGGCCCGTTATAGGGCCTCAACGGAGACAAAAAATGTTCAGTCACATCATGGTCGGCGTCAATGACCTGGAGGCTTCCAAGCGATTTTATGACGCGGTGTTTGCGGTAATGGGGGTTGGTCCGGGCGTCTCTGGCAAGGGCCGGTATTACTACCGCAGTGCTACTGGTACGCTGGGCATCATCACGCCTATCAATGGGCAACCTGCCACCCATGCCAACGGCGGCACGATTGGCCTGACAATGCAGTCGCAGGCAGAGGTGGACGCCTTTCATGCAGCGGGTGTTGCCAACGGAGGCGTGACTTGCGAGGACCCGCCAGGCGTGCGCGAAGGGCCGTCAGGCAAGATGTACCTCGCGTATTTGCGCGACCCAGACGGTACCAAGTTTTGTGCGGTGTACCGTTACGCAAAATAAACTGCGATCATCCTGATAACTGATGTACCCCTTTCAGCACGTCGTCAGCCACTGCCTGCAGGCCAACCAGCAAGCAGGCTGATGGGTGTTGGGGGGCTTATTCGGGTGAATTCAGGTCGCCTTTTTGACGGTATGCAAAAGACTTGTCAAACCGCTCGGCAATGTAGTCGCCACAACTGACCTCGGGGTAATTGGCGGCCTCATTCGGTGCCGTCACAGGCACGATGGGCGTGTCAAAGTCCGGGTCAACAAACATGGCAATTGACAGCCGTTCACGGCCCGATGAATTGACCACGCGGTGGCTGTTGGACCTGAAATGATCATTCGACCAGCGCCCCAACAAGTCGCCCGAGTTGATCACCAGCGTGCCCGCAATCGGGTGCGCGGTGACCCATTCACGCTGGCGGTTAAACACCTGGAGTCCGCCCACCATGTCCTGGTGCAGCAAGGTAATCACGCCATAGTCAGTGTGCGGTGCCACGCCAAATTGCTGCTCACCTGCGTCTGCTGGTTGGGGCGGGTAGTAAACCAGCGCGCCGCGTGAAATGGGCTTGGCAAAGCGGCGCACAAAGGTGTTTTCGTCGGCCTTCAAACTGACAGCCAGCGCACGCAAAATACGCTGAGCACAAACATGGCAGGCATCCATGTAGGCGTTAAGTGCAGGGCGCAGCTCGGGCATGAAGGCAGGCCAGCGGTTGGGGCCGATCATGGGGTTCCCTGCCAGGTAGTCGGCATCGTTGTCTGCCACATCCATACCCCAGATAAAACTTTCTTTTAAATCAGCCTTGGCACGCGCGTACATTTTTGCTTCGCCGATTTTTAAATAACCTCGGTGGCGATCCGTCGGCTCAACCTGCAATTTGGAGGCCAGTGGCTGGGCAAAAAACTGATGCGCCAGCGCGTTGACTTGCTCAATCAGCATCAGGTCAACGCTGTGGTTTTTAACGTAGAAAAATCCGATGTCTTCAACTGCTGCACGCATTTGCGCACCGACGCTGGCCAGGTCAGCATGCGCACCACTTTCAAGCGGCGCAATGTCAATCACGGGGATGCTGCTCACGGCTACCTGCTTGGCCGTGGCGTAGGCTGAGGGGGTCATGCGGCCTCCTGTTTGTTGTTCTCTTTGTAGTAACCAATCACATCACCCTCAGTCGTCACGCCTAAGCCATTGAGCAGGCGGTTCGAATAATTGAAGTACGCACACACCTGGTTGACCTCCAGGATTTCACCATCGTCGCAACCTGCTTCATGAAGGGTATCAACATCGGTTTTTTGCATGCTGCCGACGTGGGTGGTGAGCTTGCCTGCGTAGCGCATCAGCGCCAGCTGTTTACCGCTGAAGGCTTGCTCTGGTGCGCGTGCGTCCATTGCTGCAAGAATGGCATCTGATCTTGCTTTGTCATTGATCAAGCGCCGTGCGTTGGTGAAGTGGTGGGTAAAGCTGTACAAGCATGTGTTCAGGCTGCTGGTGTAAGACGCAATGACTTCCAGAAACCAGAAAGGTAGCGTGTTGTCAGGCGTGTGCAATACGCTTCGGTAAAGTGCCACATGGCCTTCCATGGTGTGCGGACGCAGGCTGTGCGCCTTCATGACGTTGTCTACCGTGCCGTGCGGTGTGGTGACTTTGGCATATGCTGCAGCCAGCGTGCCAGTGGCTTCTTCAAGCGGGATCATGCGAATCCAGGCAGTCATGAGAATCTCTTTCTTATCAATCTTTAAAGGGGCGTTTGACTGGCTTGCGGGCAAACAGTCGCTGCACCATGGGCTCAAAAAAAGCCAAAGGTGCACAGTCGTAGCTGGGGTCGCAGGCGGCTTGGTCGTATTTGTCGACAAAGGTGGCGGTCCAGTCAAAGTGCGGATGTCCGCGCCAGCGTTCGCGCTCGTTCATGTCCACGCCCGGCAGGTTGGGCGAGTGGATGTTTTGAAACGTGCCGTGGCGTTGCAGCATCCAGTAGTTACGGTCAGACACATAACTGCCCAGCAGCTCGGCTGCAAACTCACCATGGGTGGATGGGCAGGTAATAAAGCCAATGTCATGCAGCAGGCATACCACCACGTCTTCTTCGTCCAGGCCATCGCGCAAGGCCATGGTGGCTGATTGCAGTGAATGCCGGTAGTTGTTGACCATGTAGCCAAAGCTTGTGTCATGCTCAGACGCGGCCAGCATGCGCAGCACCTGGCGTGCCTGCTCTTGCTGGTAATACACGGCGCGCTGTGTGTTTAAGGTCGTCCAGTCGACACTTGAGAAATCTTGCAGCGAGATTTTTTCAATCGTCTGCCACTCGGGACGCAGCAGGGGGCTGTGGTTGGATGGCTGGGTCATAGGCGGTGCTCCATCAAGTTTCCGCCACAAAAGCGGCAAAGTCGTCGCAGCCGCCTGCAATTGCAGCCTCAAGCAATTGCTTACCTTGCTCGGCCGTTGCCAAGGCGGAATCAGACCCCACGCGGCCATCCGGAAAAGCCGCCTGGTGGGTTTGTGCGTCCCAGTGGTTGTCGCCACCGTGGTCGCGTAAAAAGGCGGCGGGAAGTTGCGCTGGCGCGGCAAGTGCTTGGGGTGACGCTTTTCTTTCAGAGCCTGGCAGCAGATGCAGGGTCATGGCAATCTCGCTGGGGGTGGCATGCATGCCTTCGCCTAAGCCGTACCATTGCTTGCGCAGCGCGTCGGCTTGGGGGTAGTCCCACCAGCTGCGCAGGCGGCAGCGTGGCGGCTGGCCGGCCATGATGCCCAAACTCCACTGGGCGTAAATGTCTTGAAACGCAGCCTTGGCCACAGCCACATTTGCGCCGTGGCCGTTGACAAAATAAAACCGCTCAAAGCCTTGCCGCTTGAGCGACAAAACATAGTCGTTGACCACAGCCATCAGCGTGCTGGCGCGCAATGAAATGGTGCCGGGAAAGCCAAGGTTGAACTGCGCCACGCTCAGGTTTATGGTGGGGCCAACCAGCGCACCGTTGCACTCGCCGATGCCGTGGGCGACGGCTGCAGCGGTCAGGGCATCGGTACCGATCAGTCCGATGGGGCCGTGTTGCTCAGTCGAGCCGATGGGCACGATGATGGCTTTGGACTGGGTCAGATACGCGCTGACTTCGTGCCAGGTGGCATGGATTAATTGCATATCGCGCATAATAAAGCAGATCTAAGGAATGAACATGGCGATGTCTGAAAACCTGACCTCCAGTGCCGAAAATGGCGCGCACCGCTTGGCGCCAGCAAGTGGCAAACCTATCATTGACATGCAGGGTGTGTCTAAATGGTTTGCTACGTTTCGGGCACTCGATGATGTGCACCTGCAAGTCGCTGCAGGTGAAAAAGTGGTCATTTGCGGGCCATCGGGCTCGGGCAAGTCCACATTGATTCGCTGCATTGCGCGCCTTGAAAAACACCAGCAGGGTGAGATTGTGGTGGATGGCGTGGTGCTCAGCGATGATCGCGCTAGCGTGCAGCAATTGCGGCGTGAAGTAGGCCTGGTGTTTCAGCAGTTCAATTTGTTTCCGCACCTGTCGGTGCTCGATAACCTGATGCTTGCGCCCATGAAAGTGCGCGGCCTGCCCAAGGCCGAAACCCAGGCGCTGGCCATGCAGTATCTGGAGCGGGTCGGCATTGCCGGGCAGGCCCACAAGTACCCTGGCCAGCTGTCAGGTGGGCAGCAGCAGCGGGTGGCGATTGCGCGGTCGCTTTGCATGCGGCCGAAAATCATGCTGTTTGACGAGCCCACTTCTGCGCTGGACCCAGAAATGATCATGGAGGTTCTGCAGGTGATGGAAGACCTGGCCAAAGATGGAATGACGATGATTTGCGTCACGCATGAGATGGGCTTTGCGCGTCGCGCGGCAGACAAAGTTATTTTTATGGATCACGGGCGGATTGTTGAAAGCGCTGCGCCAGAGGCGTTTTTCAGATCGCCACAAACAGCGCGCTGCAAAGAGTTTTTGGGGCGCATTCTTCACCACTGACGCGTTGCGCAGGTCAAAAAATCAGTGTTGCGACTGCGCCAGTTTGCGCTCCATTCTGCGCACCCCCCACGATGCCAGCAAGATCAGCAGCAGGTATTCAAATACCAAAAACGTGTAGATTTCCAGCGGGCGGTATTCGGTCACATTCAGCTCATTGGCGCGGCGGGTGAATTCCTGCAGGCCAATCACCGACACCAGCGAGCTCATTTTGAGCACATACACAAACTGGTTGCCTAAAGCCGGCAAGATGGTGCGAATCGCTTGAGGAAACACCACATACCTGAGCGTTGCCCAGCGCGACAAACCCAGTGTTTCAGCGGCCTCGCGCTGGCCCTTGGCCACTGACTGCAAGCCTGCGCGAAACACCTCGGCCTCAAATGCTGCATCAGACAGCGCCAGCGACATCACGCCCGCAGTAAAAGCGCCAAATTGCAAACCACTCACTACTGGCAGCCCGTAGTAAACCCACAGCAGCAGTACCAGCAGCGGAATAGCGCGAAAGCATTCGACGTAGCTGCGTGCCAACAAGCGCAGTGCCTTGTAGGGCGACAACAGCGAGACAGCCAGCAGCAAACCCATCACCACAGATATCAAGATGGCCGTGACCGACAAGGCCAGCGTCATCCCAACGCCGCTGATTAAAAACTCGATATTGCTCAAGCCCTTGGGCAGGAGCGGGTTGAAAACGTACCAGCCCCAGTTGTAGCTGCTGTTGCTGGCACAGCCGCCCAGCAACAACAGTGCCGTCGCCGCCAGGCAACAACGTGCAGTGTTGAAGAGCTTACTTAGCAGCAAGCCACTTGGCCTCTAATGCTTTGAAAAAGCCTTCAGATGTTTTCAGCGCCACCCAGTTGTTCAAAAAAGTCGTCCAGGTAGGGTCGTTTTGTGCGATGGGGTAGGCAAACGGGCGCTTGTTGCGTGGCTCTGCACCTGACACTGTGGTCAGCGCGGGGTAGGTGGCCATCAAGGTAGCGGCTTCGATGTTGCTGGTAACGGTGGCCACGGCACGACCGGCCAGCACTTCCTGGTAACCGTTGGCTGGTTTTTCAATGCTTCTGACCGTCGCCAGTGGGAACGCGGCTTTGGCTTGCTCTTCAAAGACCGTACCCAGCAACACCGCAACCGTGGTCCCTTTTTTGTTCAGGTCGGCCCAGGTTTTGAATTTGGCCGCATTGGTTTTAAGCACCAGTGGAACCGTACCTGCTTCAATGTAAGGCACGGTGAACGCCACTGTTTTGGCGCGCGCTATGGTCAGTGACGAGCCGCCTGCAAAAATATCATAGCGGTCTGATGTCAGGCCAGCAATCAGCGTAGCCCATTCAGTAGGAACAAACTCAAGCTTGACACCCATGTCTTTGGCCAATTGCTCCATGGCTTCAATATCAAAACCTTTGTAGCTGTTGGTGGCGGTGTCTTTGACCGACATGGGGTTGAAGTCGCCGGTAGTGCCAACGCGCAGCGTGCCGCGCTCGAGTACCGATTGCAAATGTGACTTGGTTTGCGCGGCAGCAGGCATGCCGAACATAAATCCGCAGATGGCCAAGTTGATGGCCAGATACTTGAAAAGCTTCATGTTGATTCCTTGGTAAATGAGG
>Ga0209768_10000669_pt1 | contig 22698 bp, 26 predicted proteins | sample LauGreSBDMM110SD_3_FD_187564 | JGI IMG/M metagenome (GOLD analysis project Ga0209768, IMG submission 187564) | Freshwater lake microbial communities from Lake Michigan, USA - Sp13.BD.MM110.SD (SPAdes) (version 2) | ecosystem: Environmental > Aquatic > Freshwater > Lake | place: Lake Michigan... | reverse complement strand
TTGGATTTATTATGGGTGTTATTGTTGCAACTGTAGGATTTAGTAATTTTGCTAATTTTGCAGATCGTCAACTTGACAGTGCGAAAATTGTAATTAAGGAGAATGTGAAATGAAGAAGAGTATTATATCAATGGCAGTTCTTGCTGTATTTCTTACTGGATGTGCATCCACGAGTAAGAGTCCACCACCTGTTGCCAAAGTAGAAAATAAACTGGAGATGAAACCAGATATCAGGAAAGCAGAAGCAGAATTTCTTGAGACAGCTGGAACAGTCCAGCTACAATTTTCAGAAGAAGGTGATTGGTTGCTGATCAAAACATCAGGTACAGCACCTATTAACTTCAACCATGCACAGGGTCGAGAAGACGCATTCCTGTTAGCGACGATGCGTGCAAAGCGCAACCTAGTTGAGTTTTTAAACAACGATATTAAGTCTGGTAAAGCAGTCGAGAATGTTACCAAGACTGTATTGAAAGACATCGTATCATCTAATGGTTCTGAGAATAGTAAACGAAGTAAAGACACTAAGTCTGACGAATTGTTCGGAAGCGATACTGAAGTAGACCACTCTCAATATAGTCAGGAAGAGCGTAACCGAGCGAGTAAAATTTCTCAGTCTGTAACTGAAAATATTAATGATAACTCTCAAGGTATCCTGCGTGGTGCTTACGTTGCCAATCGTAGTATTGATCGTGAGTCTAATATGGTTGCTGTGACACTCATGGTTTCCAAGAAAAGTATCAATGCTGCAGCTGTTGTTCGTACCCAAATGAATGGTTTCTAATGAACAAGACTCTTCTTTCTCTTTTGTTGATATCCACGTTTGCTTCTGCTGAAGAAGTACGTGTTACTGGTTATGGTGCCACCTATGCTTCTGCATTAGAGAATGCAAAGACTCAGGCACTGGAGAAAGGTGCGAGCACATTCATCATCGGTGAAAACCATGCTAAGAATGGAAGTGTCACTGAGGAGATTGACCAGTACAATGGTGGAGTTATCAAAACATATAAAATTGTTTCGAAAAACTCTACACCTGTTGGATATGAAGTAGAGATCATTGCAGATGTTGTCCCGAAAAATAATTCGATGAAGAAGAATCGAGGCACTTCATTGAATATTGATTTTGACGAACATGACAAGAGAGAGAAGATTGTAAGGCATCTAAACAATGTTACTTCTGCAATTAGGGCTGACACATCTTCAGTTTCTACTAAAGTTGGAGCATATGAGACTACTGTAAATGCAAATATAACTTTATCATGGCAACCGAAATGGATAAGTGATATGAAATCATTTGCCAGCGTAGTTAATCAAAAGGGTGATACGAATAACAACATTCGTGATATGGTTACTGGTGGAGCGATATCATACTCAATGACTAATTTTGGTGCTATTGGTGCATTGGCTTCTCTTGGTGTTTACTCTGCTACAAAGCCACCAGAACGAGCAATCAATAACAATATGATGGTCTGCTTTAGTGGTAATGAGTGTTCTAGTATTAATGTTGATATGAATTTACCACGCAATCCAAAGTTAGTTCTTGTAGCTGATGTTGGTGGACAAGAAGTAGTCCTACATGAGAATTACTTAGATATGAAATTGTATCGATATGTCGCAGCTGGAGAGTCAGTCAATAACTCTATCTTTAAAAGTTACAATGTTCGGTATAATCAACCAGCGTTGTTGATTGATGAGAAACAACAGACGATTCCCATAGCATTTAATGTAAGTAATTCTGTTATCCGAAATGTGTCAAATATTAATGTTTTTCTTAGGTGATCTATGTTTATCTACGTAAAAAATTCTAGTAAAAAGAAGTCTAAACCAAACGCTAAGCAACGAGAGTTGAAAGCTGAATGGGAAGCTATGATGAAGAAGTATCCAACTAAAGATATTTCTGCAACTGTGGTTGTTAAGCAGCAGAAACCATATCAGAGAGAAACTGTAAAGTATCCTAGTCTCAATTCTGGATACCATGACTGTAGTAAGAAACCTAGTCCAGTCTACACAGGAACTAAGGTTAAAGGAATTGGAACCATGCATAAGTCCAATGCTGTTCCTATCTTCTCTGACGAAGAAGCCATGGACATTGCAAGGATGCGACGAGGATAAATAGCTTGTCTTGCAATAATAAATACTGTATAATAGATAAATAACTGTGTCTATTACTCCCACAACAATAAGGAAATTAAATGAGCACAACTAGTAAAATCAATGAGTATCAGGAATTGCTTGGAGTTAAAATGAGACTCGACAAGTTTTTCTCTATGTTCTTAGACCAGTATGGTGATCAGATGGATTCAGATAATACTGATACACCAGTTTGGAAATTATACAAAGCCAAATTAAAAGAGTATGATACTATTTCTCGTTCAATTAAAGAAGCTGAATATTGGATGAAGAAAGCAGAGTTGAAACAAGCTGACTTAGATAAAGTTGCTGCAACTAAAGCAGAAGCAGAAGCCGTAGCAGCTGAGAAGAAAGCCAAGGAAGATGCGATTGCAGCTGGCACATTTGAAACTGAACCTGCTAAAGCAGCAAGATTATCAGCAGAAAAGGAAGCTGCAGACCAAACTGCACTTAAACGCATTTTTGATAATAATGAATATCATGAAGTTTATAATCCTGATCCAGAAGCAGAGAAACTAGATTAATAATATGAAATTAGATAATGAAGTTTTGATGTTTAAAAATGCTAACGATTTTTCTCTACACATTGAGCAGAAAGTTAGCCAAAGTAAGATGACATATATGGATGCGGTTCTTGAATACTGCCGCATCAATTACTTGGAACCAGAAGACATTTCCCAGCTTATCAATAAGTCGCTGAAGGATAAGATTGAAATGGACTTTCGTGAATTGAACTATTTACCTAAACAGGCACAATTAGATGTTTGATAATGAAAATATTAGTATAAGAGTATGGATTCTTTTTCTAATAGGTTTTATTTTTTATATTTCTATCATGATATTTTTGATCACACATTCACCTAGTGAAAAAACTTATAATTGTAGTATAGCGGAGATCTCTCCAGATTATACTCCAGCTATGAAAGAACAGTGTAGGAAACTGAAAAGTGGACGGATTTAAAGCATATCGTTATTACCTAGCGATTAAACTTCACTTCACCACCGATAAATTTAATGTCTTTGAAAACAGAGGCAATGTTCGTGGTACACGTGAAGCATTTAATGCTAGGAATGATAGATACATATTTGAAAAACTTGCCATCAAGCATCCAGAAGATAAAGACATCATCCAGTTCTTTACTTCTAACTTTGCTTATGGTAATGAGAATGCAATCTATGCTGGACAGGAAGCTGAAGACAATTACCTTCAGTGGATGAAACGCAAACAAAGTATTACAAAGGTGTTTGTTGACGACCTAGCTGCAATGCTAACCTATGTTGAGATGAACAAACTTAAACACAGTGCAATATTTGAATTTACTGAAAACGAATATCCCATAGCTCTTAACATGTTCATCGGTGGTAAGATATCCATCGAAACACTAAGAATTATAGACGATTTTTATCCTTTACTAGAGAAGTGGATGCAAAATGTATCAGTAAAATATATTTGGGATAACGAACTAAGACGAATAAAAAAGTTGACTGGGTTCGTTAAATACGATAAGATTAAGATCGAAAAGATTTTTAATCACTTCATAGAAGAAATTGCATAGTGATATTATGGGCAAGACATACAAGAAGTACATTGATGAATTTTCCAGTGAGCGTTCTGGGAAACAACCGAAACATTCTAATGGTCGAAAGACTGGCGGAATGAAAACGCTAAATAGTTATGTTGAAGAAGATTATGATTTTGACGACACACCATTTGATGATGCTGTTGAAATAAATGATGAGATTACAATTAAACATACTAAAAATACTTAACATACTTTTATACAAAGGAAATACGAAATGGATATTCAAGCACTCCGCAAAATGCGCAACTCAGACTTCGGTAAAATCGCTGGAGAATTCGAGAAGATCGCCAATCCCCAAACCGAAACCAAGTCCTACACTGACGACCGATTCTGGCGTCTTGAAGGAGACAAAGCAGGTAACGGCACAGCTACCCTACGATTCTTACCTCGTGTAGAAGGTGATGAACTGCCATGGGTACGTTTGTTCTCTCATGGTTTCCAAGGACCAACTGGTAAGTGGTACATTGAAAACTCTCTAACCACTCTTGGTGAGAACGATCCTGTTGGTGAGTTGAACACTCAACTATGGAACTCTGGTTCTGAAGCCAACAAAGAAATTGCACGTAAACAAAAGCGTAAGCTAAGTTTCATTGCCAATGTTCTTATCGTTTCTGATCCAAAGCACCCAGAGAACGAAGGGAAAGTATTCCTGTTCAAATTTGGTAAGAAGATCTTCGATAAGATCATGGACAAAGCACGACCAACTTTCGAAGATGAAAAGCCAGTCAATGTGTTTGATCTTTGGGAAGGTGCTAACTTCAAGATGCGTATGCGTAAGAAAGATGGTTACGCAAACTATGATGAGTCTGCCTTTATGGAACCATCAGTGATTTCTGAAGATGAAGACAAACTGTTGGCTGTCGTTAATTCTCAAAACAAACTATCAGAGTTTACTGATCGTAAGAACTTCAAGTCTTATGATGAGTTGAAGAAGAAACTAAATGAAGTTTTGTCTGGTGATGCTTTTGCTAGCAAGTCTGCTGCAGAGATTGCTGAACAAGAAGATCGCCCTGTGGCATCTGCGCCTAAGGTAGCAAGTAAACCTGCTCCAAAGATGGCAGAAGTTAGCGACGATGACGATGATGTTATGTCTTACTTTGAGAAGATTGCTAAAGAAGACTAATTACAATACTGCTTAAGTATTGAGGGCTACCATTGCGGTAGCCCTTTTTCATTATTGGTACTTGCTTTTTAACCAGTCACCAACAGAAGACTCTTGGTTTCTGATTGGTGCTTTAACATTGGTGACTTTCTGACTATTGTATGTTGTCAATGGAGAGTTAACCACGTTAGTATTACCAGATGCTTTATTGATGTTCTCTTTCAGAGAAGCTGCATCGCTTGATTTCTTAGTAACTGCATCAGCAGCATTAGGCTGACTCACTGCAAGAAGATCGGATGCCTTAGCGTAACCTACATCAACCTTACGTTTATCGAACCAACTTAATTTCTGATATGCGTCATCTTCCTTAACGATTTCAGCAACTTTATCTCCCTCGTTTTTCATCCCAGCAGATTTAATCTGCCTAAAGGCACGTGTACTGATTTCACGTGTTCCACCAGTAGATTTATTACCCTGTGCGTCAGTAGTAACGCCAAATCCACCTGCGTCCCCAGATAACATTGCCTTACCAGTTTTTGGATCGAATGTAGCAAAATTTTCATTAAAACTAACAGTACCATCTTTATTCACTTTTTCAGAAGTTGTTAGTACACGTGTTTCATCTTTGTTTCTTGCTTTCGCTCTGGCAATGGCTTCTTCACTCATACCATTTGCTCTCATCGTCTTCTCATCAACACCACCAGCACCACTTGATACGATACTCTTTGTGAATGAAGATGATTCTCCACTGGCATTAGATGACTGTTTTAACGATTCTGAACCACCAACACGAACAGTTCCTTCATCTGGTCTGAATGGATACCATGGTCCAATAGAAAACTTCTTACCTAGAACAGAGAATCCCATTTCTGGTATACCGAAGTCTTCAAATACACCCATAATCTTTTCAGCCAAACCTTTAAAGAAGTTTGTTACTGGTTTGAACACGTCTGTGAGTGGAGTGACAATATAGTCATTAATCAATCCGAACAATGTTCTAGGTATAAACAGGTAGGCGTCGACCAGAGTCCCCATTATATTTTTAATAGGTTCCCATAAAGACATCATAGATTCACCTAATTTTTTCAGTGTTTCTATAGGACTCATTATAAATTCTTGAATCTTTTTAGGAATAAACATCACAGCATCTACTAGATCACTAAACATATCTTCAAAAGAGAATGAATCTAAGAATTCTTCTACAGCATCAAATCCAAGTGCGCCAGCAATCCAAGAGATAGCACCTTTGATCATATCAAGTACACCAAATACTAATCCATTGAATAGTCCTTTGATTGCTCCACCAATTGCTCCGACGAATCCACCTTCTTCCCATCCAGCAAGTGCACCCTTAACTGTATCCCATACAGACATAATGATCATTAATGGGTATGCGATTTTTGATACTATTTTAGAAACAGCACCGAATAGTGTACCAAATGAACTTAATTTAGATCCTATCATCCCAAAGAATTCCATCATACTACCAAGAGCACCTTTCACGAACGATACTGCTTTACCAATTGGTCCACTAACTTCAGAGATCGTTTTAAATCCTGCGATGATTGGTTCTAAAAATCCAGTGACAGCAGTCTTTATAGTAGTGATGACATTACCGATCATAGATCCTTCACCAAAGATTCCTTTAAAGAAATTTATGGCACCAGTAAATATACTGCCTATTTTTGTAACTACATTGTTAAAAATACCTTTCATGCTGTCTACCAGCAGAGAAACTGTAACCTCAATGTTAAATAGAATTTTTCTTAAAGATGGAAACCATCTAGATAAAAACACAACCATCTTTTCGATGCCAACACCGATATTAACAACGAAGAATTTAATAGTTTTTGCCCATGCAGTGACTAATCCAGCAATAGTTCCAGCAACCACTGCAATAGTAGTTGCCAGTCCACCTAGACCAATACCACCTTCTTTATCTTCATCTTTCTTAACCTTTTCTGCTGTAGCAGGTCTTGTGTTTTCTTCTATTTGTTTTAATAACTTCATCTGGTCATCTTGATATCTACCTGTCTCAACTTCTGATTCTAAACTAGAATTTAGAGATTCATTGGTTGATGATGAAGCAATTTTACCCTTTGTCTGTCCGCTTATCACACCTGTTAGTTTATCAATACTAGAAATCAACTCTTTTAGTGTAGGTATAAGTCCACCTGTGTTATCCCCACCACTGGCAGCTCTATTTCCAGGGAACTGAACTACGTTGGATCTTTGTTGTTCTAGTATTGCTTGCATTATTGTTTACTCTCTATTCTTCTTTTTTCTTCTTCTAAGTGCTCGATTAACATATGGACATAGATTTCTCGTTCGAATGGAATCATATCTTCAATGTCAACTAGCGAATACTTATGATATTGTAGTAAAGCAAAATTCATTTTGTAATAGTTAGTCAGACTATCATGACAAAGGTTTATTAAAAAAAACTGTCCATACCCTCCAATCTAACGTGATGTGCTTTACTGCAAACTGGACAACTGTAGTTGATGTCATATGTTAGCTTTGGCATAGTTTCAAAGAACTTTTGTATCTTTGAGAACTGATCTGTAGTTAGATTGTTAAGAAACTCTAGCATCTCTTCTTTTGTTTGATCTTTACTATGATAAACCTCACCACCATCATAGATGTACTCTATTGATTGAGAGATAATGTTAAACACAGAATCAGTATCAGACTCACTCACATTCTGAAACTTTTTGATGATATCAACAGAAGGATACTTCATCACAACACCAACATCACCCCAGAGGCTAAGTTTTTTGCTGTGATCATCTTTAGACTCGACCTGAATCTGGCTCAAGTCGACTGAAACTTTTACTTTGGCTAACTTATTCTGTTCGCCATGGTCTTCATCACAAGACATAATTAACTCTACACTTTCACCAACAGACTTAGCTCTTAGTTGAGTGAAGATGTATTCCAAATCAAACATTGCAAGACTATCGACATCCAGTGGATCTGTTACGCATGATGCTATGACAGTCTTCAAAGTATCAACCATAACTTTCTGGTCTTCACTTTGTTGCGCCAGCATTAATGCTTTCTGATCCTTAACTAGGAATGGGCGATACTTTACAGTTTTCTTTAGTGATGGAACAACCAGACTATAAACTGGTGTATTATTTAATGGTAAAGCCATTATTATTCTCCTTTAGACATATTCTTGATTAACTTATTCAACTCAGCAGTGCTACCTGTAAAGATAACATTGTTATTAGTCACTTCTTTCTTAGATCCTCCACCATCTTTCGGTGCGTCCAATTTCTGTTTCTGTTGATGTAGATCCATAAGTTGTTGGTTCACATCAGCAAGTTGTTTCATTAAATTACCCACAACCTCAAAGGCACGTGGATGTTCAGATTGTTTAGCCACTTCTAATGCTTGAACTAAAGCATCCTGTCCAGTCGTTAAGAGAGAACGAAGATTACCCCTAGTTATATCATAGTCAGATTCAATTTTGTTATCTGTGTTGTCAATAACTACAGTCTCCTGCACGGCTACCTCGTTTTTAACAATAGGTGCTATATCAAACACCTCAGATAAACTATCATCAATTTTCATTTCAATCCTTATACATTATGTTGGTATTTTAGTTGCGAATTTATTAAACTGTGGTCCAAATGAAGAGTTATTAAATTGCATATCGCTATTCCCATTATTTGAATTTTGATACTTATAGAAGTTGTCGTAATACTCATTCAAAGTTTGTGCGTCAATAACATCGTTTACTTCTAAAACACTTCGAGTGCCAGCTTCCCAATTTTTATACTGCATTGTTACGTTAATTTTCATAATGTCTTTAGCAGCATAATCTAATTGAATAGAGTTTATAGCCTTTGGATAGCATTCAAACATAGTCAGTGTATATCGTGTTCTATTTAATAAGTCTTGTACATCAATCGATAAGTCTGTTGTATATGAATCGTAGTAGTTAAATTTTCTTGTATCTGGATCTTGAATGGAATTAATCCATTGGTCGAACATATATTTAACATACATTTCTTTGTCTACATAGAAAGAAAACGATGCATTGTCGAATAGTTTTTCATATGGTGTTTCTCTAAATTCACCGAATGTTCTAATTTGAGTTGTTGAGTATGATACCCCTGGAAGTGTTGCTTGGTCGCAAAGCAACATAATATTTTCTAAGTTGATATCAGTTAGAGTAACAGGTGGAATAAATGAAACAGTATATCTGTTTGATCTAGACAAACCTCTAGTTTTAATGTTAGCTATAAATTGTTCTATCATTTTTATGCTCTTCTAATTATTCTTTTTGAGTCTTGCCACACAGCTTCTTTACTAGCCCCAACGAATCTTTCTACTGGGAGTAACATTGCAGTAGCCCAGTCATCTGCATTAATTTTTCTAAACTTACTTCTAATGTGATCATTTAAGTATCGTTTGATACATGGTTGTGCAGCTGCGAATTTAGAAACTCCATCGATAGCAGCCCACGAATATCTTAGTCTGGTAGTCTCATCCATCCTAGCATTGGTTCTAAAGGTAAGAAGTCTATCCAACAAAACCATTCTAAGTTGATATGGAAGATAGTGCATATTCAGTCCGATAAATCCATCTGGAGTTTTACTGAAAGGGAACACTAGAGGAAATGTATCGTAGTATGGTAGAGTAGCTTTTAACTTTGGATCGTACATGTACATGTACAAATTTCCAGGGATTATATTGCTAACATTTTGTTCTGTGTTACCATTTAGTATTCTAGGAGGTGTGTAATTCTGTCTACCCAATTGGTAAACCTGTTGCTCGAACCAAGATCTAGACTTAACAGCAGCTGTCTGCAAGTCATACTTGTTTCTTTCGAAAACGTCTTTAATAGATGAAGTGGCCATATTAGTTATTTAGTTGCCAATCCTAACTCATATTCTGTAATAATTTTGAACTCCCACCCTCGATCTTTTGCATAGGTATCAGCAGCTTTCCATTTAGCTTGGTTCTTCATAAATGTTAGAGATTCAACTAAATATCTCTGAGTCCTACGACCAGGATACTCTGGTGGTTGAGTTTGTTTAGCTGGTTTAACTTCCACTAGATAAGTTTTCCCAGCACTAGTTGTGATCTTGAAATCTATAAAATAACGATGAATCTTTTCATCTGTTGGACAACGATATGGAACAACTGTTTCCTCAGAACTCCATTTAACAATACCTGGATTTTTATCACACCAAGAGGCGAATTTAGTCTCCCAACTAGATCTCATTATGATGTTAGTTGGGTCTCCAGTATACTTTTCTGGAAATACAGGGACGTATCGTCTTTTATGGAACATAAATATGTGATAGAATAATCATCTTATTTAGGCTAAAGGTAAAAATGGCAACATCAGAAAAAGAAAAACCACAACCTGCACCAAAACCACCAGTGTATACTCCACGTGGTGGAGCAACAACATTTAATGATAGAAAATATGATATAACCAACTATACATACCCTGCCGACCTTTTGTCTTCGAAATATGGTGGTAATTATGTAGTATTCTATATCAATGTATCATCTGATTCTAAATTATTAAAAGGTGATAATGCAGCAGCGACAGTAGAATTAGATCAGACTGAAGGTAGAGATCGTGGAGATTTGGTTGCTTCTAATCTATCTAATAATCAGTTAATTGGTGCCAATGCGGCATCAAATACGATAGCTGGTATTTTTGGTGGTAGTATTGCTGCATCAGCACCCGTCAAAGGAGCAGCTCTTGCAAATATTCCTACAGTTGGTCTTGGTGTTGCCACAACTATGGCTCCAGATGCATCTCGTTCTCAGAAAAGACTTAAAACCGCTATCGCTTTACATACACCAAATCAATTAGCTATTCGTTATGGTATGCAGTGGTCTGATGATGATACTATGGGTCTGCAAGCAGCTGCTCATGGAATCGAGGAGATTATGAAGGCTATTGACTCAGATGGTAAGAATAGTGATGTTAAGGGTGTTGGTGCTGCAATTATAGCCAATCTTACGTTATCCAAAGGACCAAATGCTGGAGCTAACTCTGCTGCTCTTGGTCTTGCTGCAAATCCTAAAAAGGAACAAGTATTTAAGGGTGTTGACTTTAGAACATTCTCTTTTGATTATCAGTTCTTTCCAAGAAATGAACCTGAAGCCAAGAATGTCATGAAGATTATTCAAGAGTTTAAGTATCACATGCACCCAGAATTCAAAGATACGAATAACTTCGTTTATATCTACCCTTCTGAATTTGATATTTACTACTATCAAGGAACTCAAGAAAACTTAAATCTTCATCGCCATACATCTTGTGTTCTAACAGAAATGAATGTTAACTATACACCTAATGGTACTTTCAATACATTCGAGAATGGTATGCCCACGCAGATTAATGTAACATTATCATTCCGTGAGCTTGCACTTCTTACCAAAGATAAAGTTAAGGATGGTCTATAATGTACTTCAAAGATTTTCCAAATTTCTTATATGATTTCAAATATGGTGATACATTAAAGACTTCTATTGTTAGTGACATTACTAGAAACGTAAGAGTACGTAAAGAGATTCTATCCAGTGTAACGATATATGATGAGTATGATATTGAAGATGGAGAGACACCAGAACTAATTGCCGAGAAGATTTATGGTGACGCTAAGTATCATTGGGTAGTTATGCTTTCCAATGACGCTGTGGATTATCTAACTGATTTTCCACTAGAGGAACATAGATTAATTAAAGTTATACAGGACAAGTATACTAACATTAATGCTATACATCACTATGAAAATTCTGATGGGTTTGTTGTTAACTCAGACGACCCAGAGGCATATCCAGTTTCTAATAATGAATATGAGAGAAGATTAAATGAAGCTAAGAGAAGAATAAAGTTAGTTTCACCAAAATTATTAAACACTATATTGAAAAACTTTAAAGATCTATTATAATGAAACCCAGTTCATCAATTAGGTTTGCTGGTGATGTCAGCATTGATAAAGCCCAGATTATAACATCAAAGGGATTCTATCAGGATATCTCAGCTCAAATTATCACACTACAGTTATATGAAGATTTGTTTGCACCTTTCTTAACTGGAAGTTTGATTATTAAAGAATCATTGGATTTAGTTAATCTATTCCCATTCATTGGTGAAGAATTTCTTGAGTTAGAGATAACAACACCATCACTTGAACGTGGTAATGTTAAGTCTAGGTTTTATATCTACAAACTAACAAACAGAGAATTGGTTGGAGATCGATCTGTTGTCTATCAACTCCATTTTATTTCTCAAGAAGCTATTGTAGATTTAAATAAAAAAATTAGTAGAGTGTTTAGTGGTAAAATATCAGACATAGTTCCAACTTTTGTCACTGGTACAACAGATGGGTTTGAGACTAAAAAACAATTATATGTTGAACCTACTGTAAATAATTTAAAATATATTTCTAATTATTGGTCACCAGTTGAAAATTTAGTATATCTATCGACCAACGCATCTGCTAATTCTCCTAATTATACGTTTTTTGAGAATAGAGATGGTTTCTACTTTGTTTCATTAGATGCTTTATATGAAGCTGGAGTGTATCAAGATTTTGTATATGACAAATATACTAGAGATAGTGGACCAAATGGAACAGATGCTAGAAATACTCCAGAGGACTTTAAGCGTATTATGGAGATAAGTATTCCTGTGGGATACGATTATATGGATCGTATACGATCTGGTATGTTATCTTCAAAAGCTATATCATATGATATAACAAGAAAGAAATACAATGTTAAAACATACAATATGTTTCAACGATTCGATAAACAAAAACACTTAAACCCATACCCTATTAATTCTGATAAATCTATTTTTAGAAATAATTCTATGATAATAAACTATCCTAGAACATATGGTCAGTTTAATGGGTTTGGAGATACTTCTAATTATTCAACGATACAAGAACGACTATCTTTAATGAAATTAGCTCAAGCTAATCGTTTAGATATTACAGTTATGGGTAGAATGGATTACACAGTTGGGCAAAAGGTCTCTGTGACACTTAACAAAATCGAACCGATATCAAAAGAAGATACTGATGTGGTAGATAAAATGTTTTCAGGATATTATCTGATATCTGCTATCAATCACTATATTGATAGAGATAAACATGAGTGTAATATGGAATTAATTAAAGAATCATTGCAGATGGATTTGAATAGGAATTAATATGAACTTTTACTATGGTATAGTAGAAAATAGAGATGACCCATTAAAAATAGGACGTTGCCAAGTTCGAATAGTTGGGTTGCACACTCACGATAAATCTATACTCCCAACTTCTGACTTACCATGGTCTACCCCATTACAGCCAGTAACATCTGCTGGGATGAATGGTATTGGTACATCTCCTATTGGTCCAGTTGAAGGCACAACAGTAGTCATTATTTTTGCGGATGTGGATCAACAGCAACCGATTATGATGGGTACACTTGGTGGTGTTCCACAATCAAAGGCAGCAGAGGTAGCAGAAGACGATTCAAGAACTAATATACTTGATTCCACTGATAGTAATTTAACAGATATTTCTGGTAATACAATAACAACTACTTTGGGTACTCCTGTTGAATCTCCTACAACTCCTAATAAACCAGACATAAAAGAACAACCTGTTGCAAACAAACCTTCAGATGACATTCTTAAACAGTCAATAACAACTAAACCACCTCCACAGTCTACATCAAACCCAACAAAAGCAGAAGAAAATATTAAACATATAATTGCAGCATGCGATAAAGTTGGATTAAAATCAAAATATGCAAAGTGTGCTATCTTAGGTATTTGTGGTGGTGAATCTGGTTGGTTGCCTGTGGAAGAAGGATACTATTATAGTAGTGCAGAATCTTTAGCAAAAATATTTAGATTAACATTCCCTACAGTAGAATCTGCACAACCTTATGCTAAATGGCAGGGTACACGAGAAGACTTTTTCCGAAAGATTTATAGCCCACAAGGTAATGGATCATTAGTTGGGCACAAAGGTGCAGATGATGGAGCAAAGTATTTTGGTCGTGGATTTAATCAAATTACAGGTAAAGCGTTATACACAAAATTACAAGCGTTCTTATCTACAAAGGGAATCGCAGTTGACTTCGTGAATAATCCTAAGTCGTTAATTGACGATCCATCAGTTGCTGCTCTTGCCACTGTTGCATTTTATGCGTTGTTCGTTAAACATGATCAGAACGATCCAGGTTATTTTATAAGTGCGTTAAAGCGCACTGGTGCAGATGCTAATGGTACTGGATATAAAAAGAAACAAAAGTATTATGAATATTTTCTTGGTGCTGCAGTTACTGTTGAACCTACAAATAAACCCATAGCGGACGAACAAAAAACTTATACGAAAGAAGAAGTTAAAGATCTTCCAGCAACAAAACAAGCTGCTCTATTGGAAGACCGAAGTTCTTCTGCTACTATAGGTTTTCAAGACCCGAGTGGAAAATATCCGCTACGAAATTTAGTGGATGAGCCAGATACTAATCGTCTTGCTCGTGGTATCATTAAAGAAACTGCTGTTGAGTTTAAAGATTCAACCAGAACGAAACAAATTTCTGTTGCAAATTCAGATGAAACATGGGAACAGCCAATTGCTCCATTTGGTGGACAATATCCGTATTCTAAAGTTTATGAGTCTGAAACTGGTCACTTGTTTGTTATGGATGACACTCCAAGTAATGAGAATATAAGTCTGTATCATCGTCAAGGAACTTTCTTAGATATTGATGCAAATGGTACACAGGTTAATAAAATTGTAGGTGATGGATATACCATAATTGATAAGAATGGTTCAATATACATCGGTGGACGTTGTGTACTAACAGTCGGAAATGGTGTTAGTATATTAGTAGAGGGTAGCGCAGACATACAAGTTGAAGGACACTCTGTTATTAATCTTAAAAACAAAGCAGATATATCTGTTGCCAACGATCTAAATCTATCAGTTGGTGGTGATATGAAAACTAGAGTTGCTGGCAACTACACAGTGGAAGCAGCCAACTTAGGATTTAAAACTGCTGGAAATATAAATGCAATTGCAGATGGTAATACATTGATAACTGGATCTGCATCAATGCAGCTTCAAAGTGATGGTAATATGCGTCTTGACTATGCACGTGGTGACTTTGGTAATGTTGCAGACAAAGCGGTAGTCGAAGCAACTGGATTATCTTTTATTGAAGCTGGAGATGCTAGACCAAATCAGTTTGGTTATTTACAGACACCTGTTCGCCCATCACCACCAGTTAAACTAAAATATGTCATTGAAAATGAAAACAATGCAGTTATTACTGACTATGTGGCAAGCCCAGAAAAATACTATAATCCAAAGGCAGAAGAGAATGGTGTTAAACCTAATCTACCACCAACACCTAAGGATTCTGGTACTGGACAGAGTTTAAAATCTGAAGCTGTTGCTGGTGATATTCCACCATTCTTACAGAAACAACTAGAACTAACTGCACAGAATGGATATTGGAGAGAAACAGGTATGGGTGGTGGTAAATCCAATCAAAATATTGTTCGTATCTGGACTGATCTTGGGTTTCCAAATCAGTCATATTGGAGAAACGATCAAACTCCATGGTGTATGGGGTTTGTAGCTTGGACATTAAAACAATGTGGATACCGTTATTATCAAACAGCATCATCTTGGGCTATTAGAGATTCTGCCTCTAAGTTTGGTGCTGTTAAGGTAGACCCTTCTCAAGCACAAGGTGGTGATATTGTCTTGTGGGACTTTGGCCATGTCAACTTTGTTTATACTGCAAAAGATGGCAAACTATCTTTCGTTGGTGGAAATCAAGGTGGTAAGTCTAGAGACAATAATCCAAACTCAGGTGATTGTACAATTAGCTGGCCAGGAGGGTGGACGCCAGCACGTGGTGGTATCGTTGGAATCTGGCGACCAAGTAAAACATAATGGCATTTAGTCCTGTATCAACAACTCTAGGAACAGTGAATGAAAATACTAATTTCTCGTTCACTGTTACCTATGCTACCTTATTACCTCCAGCATCTTTAAGTGTTATTATAACTCCGCTAGAGACTAATCCAAATAGCATAGCAATTTCGGGTGGAACGATAAGTGGATACTACTACGATACCTTTGATAATACTATAACATACAGAACTAAAACAGATACATTTATTACAGTTCCTAAATTTGAGCAGATAGATTTAAATAAGTTAAGCGAAATGGTTTCCTACAAAGCTAGCCTAGTTCACTATAAAAACTTTACATATAGAGCAGATGCTATGAACATTAATGGGACTGTTGCAGCTTCTCAGGTTTATACTATAATTGTTTCCAATGATTGGACTGCTGGGAGAGATAATCTAAAAACCTTTGTGGGGTATACTGATGCCAGCAGTTAGTAGATTAGGTGATATGTCTACTGGGCATGGATGTTTTCCTCCAACAGATATGGTTTTGACTCCCGTGACAAAAACCTTTTTTAATGGAATTAAAGCTGGAGTTAAAGACTCAGGATGCCAATTTACAACTCATAGTTGTGGTATAGTTACGCATCCACAGGCTGAACGATTCGTTAGCTCTGGAGCCTCTAAAACTTACATAGAAGGTAAGCAGGCAGCTAGGATTGGAGATGATATTGGAGATGGCGATGCAATTGCTGAAGGATCTGCAAATTCGTTTATAGAATAACCTAAATAACTAATATGGCACTCAACACAAGAACATTCTCAGACCTAGACTTTAACTTCACTGCTCACCCAGTGACTAAAGACATTTCACGTAAATTTGATGAAAATGCCGTAAAATCTGCGGTTAAGAATTTGATATTAACCGCACACTATGAAAGACCTTTCCATAGTGAAATTGGATCTCCAATTAGAGCACTTTTGTTTGAACTACCTACACCTATGTTCGCTCTTTCTCTTAAGAGAGCCATTATAGATGTTATCACTAACTATGAACCACGTGCTGAAATCATAGACGTTATTGTTTATGATCAGAGAGATGAAAACGCAGTAAACGTAACAATAGAATTCAAAATAGTAAATACAGAAAAACCTCTTTCTGTAGAAATAGTATTAGAGAGAACTCGATAAATGGCTATAAACAATAAAAGAATTAGCGTAGCTGAATTAGACTTTGACGCTATCAAATTAAACATTAAGAACTACCTCAAAGGACAGTCTGAATTTTCAGACTATGATTTTGAAGGTTCTGCTATGGCAGTCCTTATTGATCTATTAGCGTATAATACTCACTACAATAGTATCTATACTAATCTTGCATTTAATGAGATGTTCTTAGATTCTGCAAGTAAAAGATCTTCTGTAGTTTCTCTGGCTAAGATGTTAGGTTATACACCAGTTTCTGCAAAGTGTTCAACTGCCACAGTTAATATTACTATCTCTAATCCAACATCAGATCCTGCTGTTGTGACACTTCCTCCATATCAACCATTTAGCGCAACTGTAGATGGTAATACATACATATTTTATAACAGAGGTGCGTTAACAGTATCTAAAAATAGTCTAGGTGTTTATCAATTCCCTAATGTAAATATTGTAGAAGGAACTCCATTAAAATTTAAGTACACATATACTGATGGACAAAGAATTATTATACCCAATTCAAATGTTGATCTCTCGACTTTGGCTGTGCGTGTTCAAGAAACAGCTTCTAGTGATGAGTATACAGTATTCAGTAAAGTAGAAGATTTGGTTGTAGCCAATGAAAGCACCAATGTGTACTTTATCAAAGAAATTGACAATGGTCTATATGAATTAAATTTTGGTAATGGTATTGTAGGTACTGCGTTAAATGAAGGTAATGTTATCACTCTGGATTATTTTGTTTCTAGTTTAGAAAAAGCTAATAATGTTAAATCCTTCCTGTATGGTGGTATTACACTTCTTGGTAGCAATTTAACAGTTGCGACTGTTTCTAATTCTAGTGGTGGTGCAGCTCCAGAAGCAATCTCTTCCATTAAATTTAATGCTCCAAGAACATATGCTGCGCAGAATAGAGCAGTTACTCCAGAAGACTACAGAATACTAGTTCGCACTATTTTACCAGAAGCTGAAACTGTACAGGTTTGGGGTGGAGAGAATAACATCCCTAAGATTTATGGTAAGACTTTTATTTGTGTGAAACCAACAACAAGTACAAAGTTAACAAGTTTACAAAAAGAATACTTAGTATCAAGTTTATTAAAACGAAATGTTGTTTCAATAACACCAGAAATTGTTGATCCAGAATATCTAAATATTAATATTGATTGTACTGTTTACTATAACGATAGAAACACTACAAAAACACCATCACAGTTAACAACGATTGTTAAGAATGCAATAATTTCTTATAATGACGATAATCTTAAGAAATTTGATGGTCTTCTTCGTTTCTCTAGATTGAGTAGTATCATCGATGCGTCAGATAGTTCTATCACAAACAACGTGACTAAGTTAACTATCACTAGACGTGTTGTTCCAAAATATAATTTAAACTCAGAGTATACTATAAATCTGATTAATCCTATCAGCCAAGAGGGTAACAATCTTGGCGAAGTATTTAAGTCTACTGGATTCTTAATTCCTAATAGTACAAACGTGCACTATCTTGACGACGATGAAAATGGAAATGTTCGTCTGTTCTATTATGACACTAACTACTCTAAAGTAGTTGTTAATGCAACTATCGGAACGATCTCTTATAGTACTGGTTTAATTAACATTAAAAATCTTAACATCGTTTCTTTAGCTGAAGATGCATTCGAGATAACTATAAAACCTGCATCTTACGATGTTGTCTCTGCTCTAAATCAAATCGTTCAAATTGATCAACAATTTTTAAATATCTCTGTTATTGCAGATAAGTCATCTAGTGGTAATCTAGAAGCTGGTCAGAATTACATATTCACATCTATTAGATAATGTCTAGAAATAAAATATCATCATTAGTTTCTCGCCAGATTCCTGAATTTGTCAGAGAGGATTATCCAACATTCGTTGCTTTCGTTGAAGCATACTATGAGTGGTTACAAACTCAACTTTTAGACTATGCTTCTACACGAGACTTAGATACGACTCTTGATGAATTTGTTCAATATTTTAAGAAAGAGTTAGCATATAATCTTCCAAATATTGTTCAGGATGATAGATTTTACATAGAGCGTATTAAAGACTTATACCTAGCCAAAGGTAGTGAAGCATCATATAAGTTGTTGTTTAAACTTTTATACAATAAAGAAGTACAACTATCATATCCTGGTCAGCAATTATTGCGTGCTTCTGATGGTAGATGGAATCAAGATGTATCTTTATTCGCCAAAGTTATCTATGGAGATCCACAGGATGTCGTTGGTAAAATTGTAGAAATTGAAACTGGTTCTACAGTTATTAAAGTGCCTATTGATAGAAGACAGGACATTGAAGGTGAGATTGATAGAATCGTTGCTTTAGGTGGTAATGTATATGAATTTTTCATTGATAGAAAATACTATGGTATTATTGCTCCAGGTAATAGAATCAGATATAGTGATGTATTTCAGGCAGAAATTCTTGCCATTCCAGTACATGTTAATGTTCTTCATGCTGGATCTGGTTTTAAAGTTGGACAGCTATTCAAAATCCAAAGTAGTACTGGCACCAGCACGTTAGTTAAGATAACTAGAATAGATGATACTGGTGGGATTAAAAACGCAGAGATTATTAAATTTGGCGTTAACTACCTGACAGATTTCACATCTGCTTTATTACCTACAACATCACTGGCTTCTTCAGATAGACCATTCAGTACTGAATCTGTTTTCACATTGTCTACTATTGATAATGGACTTAACCCAACACCTGTTAATTATCCAATTGGAACATCACAGTATGATGCTGAGTTAAGATTAAATCAGTTCAATGTGGGGATGGAAGATCCTGCTATCAAGTTTAATGAAAAGGGTTTTATCTCTAAACCAGATTATGTATCGACAGACTGGTGTGATGGTTCATGGGCTGGTACATTACTTTCTGAATTTCAAACAACATCAGTTAATGCTGCAAGTGCCACTGAAGATCCAGCTGTTCTTCAAATTAAGTTGGACGCTGTTGCAAAATATCCTGGATACTTCGCAACGAATAATGGATTCCTTTCTGATTCTATCTTTATTCAAGACAGTCAGTTCTATCAAGCATTCTCATATGTAGTTAGATTAGATGAGCGTCTGGATGACTATAAGTCTGCTGTTAAGACTATGTTACATCCAGCTGGTGTGGAACTATTTGGTGAGTTTGATATAATAACTAAAGTAGACTTAGCTCTAGAAATTGAATCAATGATTAAATCACTGGTTCTTCGTCTAAGTGATTCTCCAGGTGTCACTATTGAAGACAGTAAATCAATCCATACATTTAAAACTTTTTCTACAGACGACTTTACTTTATCTGAAGCGACAGTTAATAATTTTGTGGTTGGAACTAGTCCATTAACTAGTGTTGTTACCAATATTTTTGGTAAAGGTGTTTCAGAAGAATACACAGGATTCCCAGAAGGGTCTGATGTACTTTCTCTATCATATAATACCAACAAAACAGACTCAGTAACTTTAACTGATTCTGAGTTTACATTAGCTCCAGGTTTGTTTAAAACTGATTCTTTCACTACTTTAGAAACTCTTTTGATTGATCAGGAGAAGTTTCTATCAACTAATCTAGCAGACCAAGAAGACACATTGGTCTTAATTGAGTTAAATACTAATACTAAATATACTATGTTACCGAATCAAATCACTATACAATCAGATGGTGGTTACGTCGTACTAAATTCTTATACTGATGGTAGCTATTTCTCTGAGCATTATTCAAATAACAGAGATGCTACATTTAGTAGCTAATTAAAAAAAGGAGATCTTTATGGATATTAATTCTATTGCTGAAGGCTTGAAAGTAACTGGTCGTGTGCACCTAGTTAAAACTAATAAAATTGGACAGATCATCGAGGAACGTGATGTTCCTAACTTGGTTGTTACAACTGGTAAAAATTACATCGCTTCTAAGATGGTTGCTACTACAAACTCACCAGTATCAATGACACACATGGGTATTGGAACTGGAACATCTGCAGCTGATGTATCAAACACTACATTGACTCAAACTGGTCGTGTCGCTCTTTCTTCTTCATCTGTTCTAAATAATACAATCACTTATACTGCTACATTCCCAGCAGGTACTGGTGATGGTGCTATTACTGAAGCTGGTATTTTTAATGCTTCATCTTCAGGTACAATGCTTTGCCGTACTGTATTCCCAACAGTTAATAAAGGTTCAGGCGACCAAATTACTATTACATGGGTTATCACAGTAAGCTAATTTAAGATAGGCTGATCTAATGGCTACTACGTCATACTTAATTAAATCAATTCTACACAAGTCACTTGCAGAAGGTGTGTATCGAGACATCACGACTAAAAAGTCTAATTATTATTACATGCTTGGTAAAACCATTCCATGGAATACTGATGATGATCCACCTTACCCGATTGATAGTTATGCATATGAAAGAGCCACAAGAACAGAGGCTATAACATATAAATCTATCAATTCTTCTGATGTATCTTTCGTTGTAGATAGAATAGACTGGCTATCAAATACAGTTTACGATATGTATGATGATAGTTATAGTGGACAGGTCATTGGATTAAATCTTAAGAATGGTGGGTCTGGTTATACATCATTACCCACTGTTACTATTACTGGTGGTGGTGGAACTGGTGCTTCTTATGGAGCAATTGTTGACACTGCTACTGGAAAAATTATTGGTGTTCAAAGATTTGCAACAGGTAGTGGATACACTTCTACTCCAACAGTAACTATTACTGGTGGTGGTGGCATTAATGGTATAATGACTGCAGTTGTTGAAATTTCACCTAATAATGGTTCGCACATACTAGAAAACGCACATTTCTATGTACTGACAGACGACTACAATGTATATAAGTGTTTGGATAACAATAACAATTCTCTATCTACATCCAAACCGAATGGAACCCAAACTGGTCCAATCTTAATGCCAGATGGTTATATCTGGAAGTACATGTACAATATCCCGATTGGATTGAGAAATAAGTTTTTGACAACTGAGCACATGCCAGTTATTTCAGCTCTGACGAATCAATTTTATAGTAATGGACAATTAGATGCTATCACTATTAACACTAGAGGAACTAACTACATTAGTGCTAATATTATTGTTGATGGTGATGGATATAGAGAAATAGATCCAGTTTATATTCAAAATTTAGCTGTTAATCAAGGTGGTACTGGTTATACAGGATCATCTGTGGTAACTGTTTCTGATCCATATACAGATGCTTCTCCATTTGTTGGAGGTTCCAGTGTCTCTCTTGGTCAGAAAATTTACAATTCTACTAAAGACTTTTATGAAGTTGCCAGTCCTGGAACATTGGGTGGTATAGAAGCTACCCACAGATATGATTATGTGAGAAGTGATTCTTATATCGGTGTTTTGTGGACAGCTAACACAGTAGTTGCATTGGGTGACCAGCGCTATTATGGTGCTAACTTATATCAAGTAACAGTGGCAGGAACTACTAGTGGAACACCACCAACTGGAACTTCAAATGTTCCATTCAGTGATGGTACTGCTACACTAGTGTATGTTAAACCTACACCGAAGGGTACTGCAGTATTAAAATATCTCGGAACAACTGCAACAGCTACATGCACATTATCTGGAAACGCCATTTCTGCTATTAATTTTGTTGGTTCTTTAAAAGACATAGAAGTTATTAGTGCTGGAAGTGGATACACATCTATCCCTACTGTTAATATAACTGGTGGTGGTGGAACCAGTGCATCAGCTTATTGCCAGATGA
>Ga0209768_10000668_pt1 | contig 22766 bp, 28 predicted proteins | sample LauGreSBDMM110SD_3_FD_187564 | JGI IMG/M metagenome (GOLD analysis project Ga0209768, IMG submission 187564) | Freshwater lake microbial communities from Lake Michigan, USA - Sp13.BD.MM110.SD (SPAdes) (version 2) | ecosystem: Environmental > Aquatic > Freshwater > Lake | place: Lake Michigan... | reverse complement strand
TTCTCTGCCATCAAGACCAACGTCCCATTGAACCTTATGTCCTCGCTTTCGGCAAATATCTACAAGTGGGTCAGACGAACCAAAACGGACTCTCCGTACATAGTATTGAGCAAAAGCGGGATGGATACCTGGGGTAACACCTGGCAATAGAGATAGAGTACCCGACGGTTGAACAGTAGTTAACCGAACCGAAGTTGGTAGATTTTTTTCTGTTGAGTATTCTTTGTCAAATTGTTCAAGGTGAGAATAGCATTCAGACAACCAATCAATTTTTTCTTTCCCTACCTGAAGAATCCCAGTTACTGACTGACCCAACCGAGCATTTTCGCGAACGATTTTGGTCGTTTTTTCGTATGGGTAGGAAAGTTGAGTAATCTGTTTTTGTGTTTTGTAAAGCAAAATCGAGATTTCTTTTAACTGCTCAAAAGATTCAATATTTGGAAGAAACAGCGTTGCGAGATTACAAGACTCACCATCACCAAGACCAATTTCCGCACATGGGTTGAAGCCATCAATAGATGGGTCTGGCTTGAGTTCATTCAAGCGCCCGTACTTGCGGGCCAACTTACGATTAAGCAGGCCGTACGGCTCTCCTGTGCCGTCGTAGCCCCTCCACAGTTCTGCTTGTATCTCATCAAACGAATCAGCGTAAATGCTGTTGTTTGAGTTCGCGCGCCACGCGGGGATTGACCCAGATGACCAATTTTTAGCACGGAGAAAAAGAACGTCATCAGGGTCACCCATTGCGATTTGCGCAGAACGACGAGATGAACCCGAAACCACAATACGCCCAATAATGTTACAGATATCCAAGACGTCAATTGAGCGTAATTTTTTACCAACTCGGTTTTCCATCACGGCACAAATATCTTTTATGCCATCAATTAGCGCGCCAGGACCCGATGCCGTACCACCAAAAGTATTTAGTGGTGCTCCGTACTCCCTGATGAGGATTGTGGAATAAGAAAAAGATTTACCCGTGTAAAAGTATGATTTCAATACCGCATGAAGTAGTCGTTTCCAACCATGACGCGAATCTGGGACGATTAAGTCAGCATCGTTTGTTCTTTCTTGAGTGATTACAACACCAGGAATTACTTTTGGCAATTCGTGAATTTTTGAACGCTCAACCGAAAACCCGACTCCGCCACCAAGCATGAGGTATTCAAAAATCATCTCAAAGTCTTCAATTTTTTCAATATTCGTGAAATAACAATTATTCAGCGATGTCCCATTCAATTTTCTAACCAGGGGTGTACCCAACTGCCATAAAGAACGACCAGAAAAAGAACAACGTAAATTAAACATATGGTCAAAAAGTTTTTTTGCTTCTTCTTCTGTGTACGGAACACCAATTTCAATGGCGCCATTTATGACTCGTTGCAATGTTTCGGGCCACGTTTCGTTTAGCCCATTTTCTTTTTTACGACTGTAGGTACGCATGAAAACAATCTCACCAAGGCCGTTAAAACCCCAAGGGGCTAATTTTTGAGAATAGGAATCTACAAATGATTGTTCAAGCATGCTTCCCCGCATCTAATAAGTTATGTTTGTAGAGTTTACACTACAGGAATTTACTGAAAGAGTCTAAATTAATCCTAATTTTTTGGCTTCGTTCAAAGGAATCTGTTTTCCTTTGGCGTGCAGTAGTATTCTTGTGCTTGTGAATTGCGACAACTTTTTTTCTTCAAAAATGTCTTCTTCGACCAAAAAGGTTTGCTTATCATTTAAAGACTCAATTTCGTTAAAGCCAATAATATGTTTAGGTTTTATTGACTCACCAGAACAGTCGCCAGTTGGGTGTCCACATACTGGACAAGGCTGTCTGTCTGCTTTTGTGACTGGTATGTTCCCAAGAATAAAAGAATTTTGTTGATTGTAGAAAACCATAGATAATTATATACCTTTTAATTGACGTAAACTAAAACTCTTGGATGTAAAAACCATTACTCAAAATAGCCACACGAATTTGGTCATCCAAGAATTCCTGGGGGTCAACTGGCATGCTTCGCATTACGCTTTGCAGCATTTTGGGGTATGAGTAGTTTTTAATAATATCTAGAGCATTTTCTGAAAAAGCAGTCAAGTCACCCCATTTTATAGTTTTACGTAATCCGTAAGAATATGGCATTGAGAACATACATATGTCGGGGAACATAGGGTTTTGTGTTTCATCACAATGTATGACCGCTAAGCACTCTTTAACATTTGACTTTGGGTCAAGAAAGGCAAGGCTTAATTCTTTATCTTGAGGCTCTTTGGCCACATACCCCTCGGCGATAAAGGTAATACCTGTGACCCCCAGGTGTGTACGCAGAATTGAAAGCAAATCCGAGCAAAATTTAAATCTTTGGGCTTGTGTTTTAGCCATAAGTTCAGTAGTCATTTGAATGCATAGTAAAGGAACGTCGTATTTCCAGCAAAAAAAATTAAAAGGCAGTTCTCCACCTATTCCGTCTTCTTTAGTTATTGCTTCTTTCGCTATTTGAGTAGCGGTAAGAGTTAAGGCAATTTTTGAAAAACTATTATCATATATTTCCACAAACAGACACTAGCAATAGTTGCAATGGCGTCGTTGCAGCATAGGTTAGGGTATTTATATGACAACAAAAAAGACAACAAAAAAGACAAGCAAAAAAACAGCGCCAGCCAAAAAAGCCGCGCCAGCAAAAAAGGCAAAAGCAGCAAATCTGGAAATTCCAGCAGTTGTCGCTAGTGCTGTTGCGACTCAAATTGACAAGGTTGAAAAAGCCTTTGAGTCGTCAACTGTACGAAAAGGTTTTTTTGCTAAAATCAAATCCTGGTTCTAATTGTCAGTAAAAAAACAACGTCGCACGCCAGACGAAATCCGTAAGGCCGCCGCACGTATTTTGCGAATTAACCCTTCACATATATCAGAGGTAGACGCAAAGCGTTTTATTAATGCCAACAGTTTAAAATCCGAAGACTGTATTCTCGAATAAATTGACCGCAACCCTTACTGGGTATGTAGTTGTCTCCATAAATAAGGTTGTTAATTCTCTAAAATCCCTACATACTGAATTCCTAGTATAACTATTTACAAAAGGAACCCAGTATGTCATCAAGAGTCCATGGCTCTAAACAAATTAAAAGATTTATAAAAGAAATTGAAAAAATTGGTTTTACCGTAATTGTTCTTAAAAATAAATACAAAATGTACCCACCAAAACACTTAGGGGGTCGTGTTTATATTACACATGGAACACCAAAGTCAATAAAACCAATGTGTTCGGAGTTTAAAAAAATCTACGGCGTAGTCCTAGACCCTAAAATCTTTCTTTAGAATTTTTCTCGCTATTTCGTACAACAACGAAATGAGGGAATTCAGAGTAGTCAACACTATTGGGCTGTTTACCTGGAAACGGTTGCCATTCAATAAGTTTTGACCAAAGTTTGTCGCCTTGGGCGTATTTTTTACGCTCTTGCCAGGTTGTTAATTTACGTCTTTGACAATCTTTCCTAAACATTTCTTGTTGATACAGCATTGCTTGATGCTTACCTAAACTCACTTACTAGCCTCGCTATCCCGAATATTTGGAATAAGTTCTTCTACGATTGCTTTGGCGTATTTTTTTCTCAAACGCCATATCTTGCCATTCATTTCAATCATTGCTTCTGTTTTTCTTGCTTTAAGACAAATCTCGCCGTCGTAAATCCCATATTTTTGAAACAAAATATCATCAAGGTCTGAATTTTCAATCAAAATATCTGAAATCCAGTTGGCGCGTTTATCAATAGCCATCATTAGACCACAGAGACCCTCGTACCCAAAGTCATTGAAGACTTTGTTTGCGACAATGTCGCAGTAATTGTCGCGATATTTTCTTTCGGAGTTGTGGGCGGATGACAAGAACTCACTAATGAAAGCCATAAAGTCTTCTCGGCCTGGAGAACTCTCTTCGCTTGGAAATTCTTCATTTTCGTTTGACATATGTTTTGCCAATCTTGTTTATGGTTACCCAAGAACATTATCGCACTTCTCGGCGTCAAACGAGTGACAGAATGTAACTTTCGGTTTGTGCCTTAGTTTTTGTTACCCACGAATACATGTCCATAGATGCATAGGCCCTGTCGGTGCTGTCTGCTTTTCTGTAGTGGTCTAAATACTCACCAACAGCGTTAAACATTGACCAACCGTTATTTCCAAAACCACCAGCATTGTTTTTGTTTACATAAAGACCGTTAATTGTTGACCAAATTTCTTCTCGGTTTTCTTTTTGCCTATTTGTTTCATCTTTTTTCATTGGGAATAGGTGTTTGATGGTTTTTTCAATTTTTAGTGGACTCATATCAATTGATAAAAGTTTTTCAGCGGTATTCTTGAAATTTGTTGCCCAATCAACCGACATGCGGAGAATAGTACGCGCTTCTTCCATCGCCGAATCCGCGTTACGGGTATGTCGTGCAGTAAATACACTTTGAGCCACATTCAAGCCAACCATTACGGTGTTTTTACAAACGGCGCGTACTGATGTGTTAGCAAAAGTAATCGGAGTCTTCCCATCGTGTCCGTTTCTGACAAGTAAGTAACGCTGAATTTTGTCTCCCACCCCAAGTGGGTCGATAATTAAACCCCCAAGGTCTAGACAGGCAAAAAACTCTCGCCCCTCATCCAACACACCACAAGTATCAACGACTGCGTCACCATCTGATGCGCCAACAATATCAATAGCCCTAGAGAGCACTTCTGAATTCTGTTGGATTACAAAACGAGTACCAACGGTTGACAAACCATCAAAAGTACCGTTTGGATTAACTCTTATAGTGGCTCTAGAGTCATTAATAACCACTGTTGTGCCGTCTGGATTCAAGATGACCTTTCCGTCATCATCAATAGCGGCTACCCTTGCCAAAACAACGTCAAAATCAGCATCCGCAGCCTCAAGCATCGTGCTTGCTGTTTGTAAGCCAGTCATCGATTTGCCGAGGCGATGCCAAGGGACTTCCCTATCGGAAAAAGCCATTCGGGCTCTTCCGTCTTTACTTATTTCTATGTTATGTGCCATGGATTAATCATATCTAATAAATCTATCTAAAACAACTTAGCGGTACTTAATTTAAATGGACTATGATGACTGTATGTCGGACACCAAAAATATCATTCAAGAGCACATTGGTGCACTGCTTGAATACTCGGTCTCAAAAAATATCCAGGCAATCACAATAAATAAGGTCATCAGAATTCTTTTGGAGATAGACGACTCTGTTCAAGAAATGGTGATTGATGGTGACGAATTGATGAAATACTTTAATAAAAAATCCTAAAACCCTTTACCACATTGGCTGATAGGGGTATTTGACACGACGTTGCTCCAATCTGGTAGGATGGATACACTAAGATACTGAAATACATAGGCAGGAACTACTATCAATCCTGTTGTCCTATCCACCTACTTCAGGAGTCATAATTGAGAATTCTCACAGGATGGGTTACCTCCATATTCTTTTTAGCCCTTGGAATTTCTGTCCCAACAGAAGCATCCGCACCCACCGAAAAGGGTGGTGAATCAATCCAGGCACTACAACCGCTATCTCAGTTGGGTCGGCTTGACCGAGAGTCTGTACCGCCAGTTCTTTTCAATCATGGGAGCATTGACTGGCTACCTGAGTTGGCACTCAAGGCTGGCTGGCCAAAAGAAACTCACGAAAAACTTGGTCAGATAATTTTGAGAGAAAGCGGTGGGTGTCCTAACCGTAAGGGCGGGGACATAGTTAATAAGAACTGCTATATCACTGGCGTTTCTGAATGGAACCACAGGTCAGATACAGGACTCCTTCAAATCAATGGAGTCAATTACAACCCGAAACGTAACAAATGGGCGATTGCTTGTCGAGAAATGAATATTTGCACTCAAGAGCCACTTCTCGACCCATTAACCAATCTTAAAGTTGGCTACCTCATGTATCAGGATTCTGCGTGGGACCCATGGACGCCGTGTACGTGGGATAAAACAAAATGCCCCAAGAGTGGAAACCCCTAAAACATAATTTAATTTGATACATTAACTGGGTGAACCAAAATTACGACATCCCTGCAAGGGTTTTTGATTTCAAATCAGACCTAGCCTACGGTCAGGCTGGAGAAATGCTGATTGATGGCTTCCTACAATCTCTTTCTGGTGGCTCAGTTGAAGTAAAGAGCGACAGATATCGAAATGGTCGAATGGTTGTTGAAACCGACCAAAATCCAAGAGGTACGGTTGATGAAAACGGCAACCCAATATGGGTTAAAAGCGGCATAAATGTAACCACCGCTGAATGGTGGGTCTATATATTTTCCCCAGAGGGCGGTTTCATTGTGGTCTCGGTTTCACGGCTTAAACGGTTCCTACGACTACACCCTTACCGATATAACGAGAACACGAAAAAAAATTTTGGGGGCGAAGACAATCCCGCTAAAGGTTTTTTAATAATGCCTAACGAAGTTCTTGATTTATTAAAAAATCCTGACTATGATTCTAAAACACCGACAGAATAGGAATTTATGTCAAACAATAAAGACACCGAAAACAAAAACATTAGAGGACGTATCCTTTTGGATACGGCTGCAATCATTGATGGAGAAAGAAATCTAGATTACGGCGAGCCGTTTGACGACTTTACTACGACTGCAAAATTTTGGCAAACCTATATAGAGCGAATAATTTCTAGACGGGGGCAATTGATGATTGAAGCCCACGATGTTGCTGCGCTTATGATGCTTCTCAAAACAGCACGGCTAACTTGGACTGCAGACAAAAAAGACCACTGGATGGATGCCATTGGGTACGCGGCATGTGGCTGGGAGTGTGTGGAAAAAGAAATCACGGAGCACATGGATGAAGTTAAGGCTCATCAAGAAAAACAGACTGAAAATTCGATTACCGACATGTACAAACGCGCCAAACTTGATGCGAGAAAGATTGCACTCTGATGATTGACGTTCAACCCCTCATGTCAACAATGGACATGACAAAATTAATCAAAAACTTTAAACAAAATATCCCATCGAACATCCAGGCACGCGATTTGGTTAGATTTATACAACAATCTGAACCATGTTTATTTAATAACTCCGAAGCAAATTTAATGCCAGTTAAATATGAAAACATCAGCAAAGGGAAAATTGAATCATTGCTTAACGAATAATGATAGTTCGTTTATATGAAGGGCTAAGAGTCGGAGACGTCCCCAAAACTCCAAATCAAACAGCCTTTGATTCGCCGTACCTAGATTCGTCTAGCGCTCAACTTCTACAGGTTGCCGAAGAATATGGATATCCAGTCTCTTACATTCAGGAGCAAAAAGGCAGATTAATTCAAAACATCATCCCAATAAAGGGAACCGAAGGCGAGCAAATAAGCACGTCCTCAAAAGTAAATCTTGACCTTCACACCGAAACAGCATTTCATCCATACAGGCCTGATTATGTTTTGTTGTTTTGCCTAAGAGGCGACCCTACTGCTGTTACGACTTACGCGGAGGTCGATGACATAGTCAAACAATTGGATGCGGAAACTTTAGAAATACTCCAACAGCCAATATTTAAAACATCGCTCGATTTAAGTTTTCGAATGAACGGAGAAGCAGACAGCGAAACCCTGCTTCCTATTTTGACCAAACATCAGATAAATCTATTAGAAATCCAAACCCGTATCAGTCCTATTTCCTACTGGACAATGATTTATGACAAAGCATTGATGGTGGGTACAAATAACGACGCCCGCAATTCACTTATTACGTTTCAAAAAGCAGTGGAGAAATCAATAAGGGGAGTAACACTAAAAACTGGGGACTTACTAGTAATTGCAAACAACCGAATAGTGCATGGTCGAAGACATTTCTACCCTAGATACGACGGAACCGATAGGTGGGTGAGAAGAGTAATGGTTAGAACGCAGTTACCACCACCAGACCAAATTTCTGGCTATGTCATCAAAACAAAATTTTAGGTTATTGAACAAACAAGCAAGTCATAAATAGTAAACTAAACAATTGCTTACATCCCTAAGGGTTGATTATGGTTATTCTCGCTTGCTTATGTTTCCTACTCGGCCCATTCATACTTGCTGCCCTGTTTGAAGAAGATGACAAATAAGTTTTAGATAAATCAAACAGAAAGAACTACACATGAGTGATATGTCAGTCAAGCAACTTCAACAAGCAATCAAAAACTGCGAAAAACAAATCATGGAGTTGGATAAGCAAATAGCCATTGTTGATGCACAAATCAAAGACTTACAAACGACTGTAAAAGAAACTTTGTATAAATCTATTTAAGGTTCAGCCAACCCAATTTATTGGCGCACGCTCCCCCACCGCGCTTTTGAGAGTGCGAAAAAGTTCTCCCGAGCCCCGTGCCTTATACACAAGTTATCCACAGACCAAACACCTGTTCGCCCAAGTTATACACAGGTTTATCCACAGAACGAACACCTGTTCGTGTGTGAATTAACTTGACATAACTATAAATAATCACAGTTATGTAAAGTTACGACCTGACGCTCGGTCGCAACAATCGCCTCAAAAATAACACCTTTGAGTGTACGAAAAGACTTGACAAACTCAAAAGCATTCGCTAGTATACGTATCACTAATAACAACCAACAAAGGAGAATACAGTGAACAGCCAAACAAAAGGTTTGCCTAGAAGTATCGTTCAGAACGGCAACTACATACAGATTTGGTGTAGTAGCCCTGATGGTGATGCCTCAGACACACAAATCCTAGAGATTAGGTGTTCAGATGACGCTCAAGCCTCTCAAGTGTTTGACGCATGGCAGAACATGGTGAGGCTGTACGCTGATAGCGTTGACAGTAAGTAAGTAATTCGTACGCATTGAGAGCGCACGACTACCTACTTAGAGAAGCAGGCAGACCCCCCCGTCTGCCTGCTTTCTTGTATCTAACGCTTTCACTATTGCTTACCCATTGGTCGCAGGTCGCACGGGTAGCCATACGGGTACATAGCCCTACACCCAACACATACAGACATACGTATCCATAGGGATACCCCTCACGTAATCACTCACACACACCTGATAGGTGAGGTGTACCACCTAACTCGTATGCCATAATCTTTATACACCTACGCTGATATGACCATACTGCGCTGACTGAATAGATTAGGTACGAATGACAACATTTGAATTTGATATCAAAGCAGGCAATCGTGCCACTCGTAGGCTAGGCGTAAGGTCAATAGGTAAGGCTAGAGGTGGTCTAGGTAATCTCGCCTTTGACCCTAACGCTATTGATGGCGATGAAGACGGCTTAGTACAAGACAGCACACCCTTTGAAAGACCAGCCACACCACGCCCCAACATACCTACTACCTCAAGAACAACACAACCTAGAAGCGCACCACCTGAGAGGCTACTGCGTAGAGCAGTAAACCCTGAACAGGTTCGCCCACGCCTCACACTACGCACCAACAACCCAGTCAAGCAAAGAATAAAAGGCAAGCGACCAAAGGGATACCCTGACCATCTAAGAAATAAGTCCATTAAAGACATCGCGTCTATATCCGTGCCTCGCAGTGATACTGAAATCGTTGCCGACTACGCCCTACATCGCACGGGTACACCAGAACAGTGGGACAATCGCACACAATACAATAGGGCGCACACCCTCGCAATCAAACAAGCCGAGGCGTCATTAGTAAACAGCGCATTAGGCGAGAGTGATATCCCACCTATTATCCCAGACTACTCAAACGAGGCTACAAGGACAGCCGAGACTTTGGTTCGTGAAACTCTCCAAGGCAACCCGTTGTTTGCTGAGATTGTTCAGCGTTTTGGTATGCCTAAAGTCGTGATGACCAAAGAAGAAACGTTGAATGACGCAGAAACAAACAACCCAATCGCAGCCGTTTACATTAACCACCAAAACACCATCTATGTAAACCCCGAAATCTATAACCGTTACCGTGGTGAACAAACTTCAGGGCTAGATGAATTCGGTATTTACGAAACAACCGATGGTCGTAAAATTCTTACACGTTTTTTAGTAGATGGCACAAACGAAGGTACCCTCGCACACGAATATGGTCATTATCTTAAAGAATTACTACGTTTACAGAGCCAATATGGCAACGAAACACGAAACAATTACCTGTATCCAAAAGACGACGAAGAAAATCACCCCTTAGACCAACAGGAGATAAGGGATTTATTCGGCTCTAGTTTGCTCGGCTCAATTGGGGCAGGCAAAAGACAAGAAGCCAATAAGAAAAACGCACTTTACGCAGACAGTATTTACGCTGAAACCAACGATGATGAACTATTCGCCGAAGCATTTTCAGGACTTATGCGAAAAGACAACGATGGACTAGTAAACAATTACACGGTTGATTATTTTGCGAAATTACTAGGGTTACCTACTCGCCCAAGCAAGGGGCACAATAATAAAAAAATACAATTACCCCAAAACGAACTTTTGGCTGACGGGCGACCTTTGTTGCCTATGCGACCTCGCTCAATACCTAACATTACGCCTCAAAGCGATAATCGTTTACACGACATTAACGAACCAATCGCTGTATCGTACGGAAGAGCAAGACAAAGTCTTTTAAGTGTTGGCGACCATCGTTTCTACGATTACGACAAACCATCTCTGTACTTAATTGGCGACGAACAAACACGCACAATGGCTAGTCAAGCAGGCAGGAATTACTTCAACAATCCCACACACGGCAATATCGTAAGAGCGTTGTCTAGTGTTCAGTTTGGGTTGCCATTGGTAGATATGCCACTCAATGGCGACGAAGACGATGATGATTTACGAGTTCTTGAAGCCGTGATTACAGGAGAAATCGCACGACTACCCAACGTCTACCGTTCACGCATCGAAAAGGCGCTCAAAGACGCTACGGACATTAGTGTTGGTGTCCAAGACGGCATAACGACAACAAAACCCCTTTATCGTTCATTAAACAATCAAGACGTGAACAGTTTTAGGCGCTCTATTGACGTTGGTGATGAGTTCCCGATGCCAATCACGTCTTTTACTACCGATAGCAGACCATCTTCGGCAATCACGCTGAAAATCAAAGAAGGCGCAAAAGCCTTAGTTATTGGCGATGAATATTTAACTCAAGGCACTTTTAGGGTATCGGCTATCAATGAAGAACTTGACGAAATCTCTGTAGAACTAGAACACGTAGAAACATTTGACCCACGACACGATGCGATGCGAACAAACACGGGTAACGACACCCCACGCACCATGCGCGCGCGAGGCTTGGCAAGTCGTCGCTATACCGATGCTGAAGCAACAAAAATAGAAGACGATAGAGACAATCGCACTCAAATCACATCAGAGAAGCGTTCGCTTAGCGACAACGATAACGAAACGCTTAACGGGTTGATGAGCGAGGGTGAAATAGAAAATCGTGATTTGATGGCAAAAATTAAAGACAAAGTTGAACGTTTTGTTCAAGACAAAATAAGCGCACGGCTTTTAAAGCATGAGGCATTTATGATGGAGAGATATGGCGACACTAAGCCATATATTGCTGATGCTGAAACTATTCGGGTGTGGTCAACCCCAAAAAACGCAAAACTGTGGCGAGCAATTGCTAAGAAACTAAAGCCTTTAATTAACAGCAATCTTGAAGGCGAACTCCCAACCGTGAGTATGGACGCAGACTACCTCGACAAGGTATTAAATGACCCAAGGTATAGTTCGGTTCTTACGGTGGATGAGAACGAAGCGCTAGTACAGACCATAAATGCGCTAAGGGCTGTTGAGCGAGCATATTTAAACGGTCAAAAAATCTCAGTTGGTGAGTACGAGGGGGACATCTCCGTTAATGCAAGTATCTCTTTTGGCTTAGACGGTGTTATCAGGGTTGATGGGAAGATAAGAAACGAGAAGTTAAATGAAGCCATCGGGGACTTTGGTAGACGCATTTATAGGGGGCAAGAAGAACCTTATAGAAGCGAAAACGAAATACATCACGGGAATATGTATATTTATGAAGGGTATAAAAAATACGGCGTTGCGGGCTCAATCAATAATCACTCCTATGCTTGGTTTAAACGAGCAGGTTTTAATAAAATCAGTCTTGAAGCAGCATCAGATGGAGTGTTTGTTTGGCAGTTGCTCGGCTTTAGCCCTAACGAGGACATGCACTCAGAAGGTGTTAAGCGCTCTATCAGCGCCCTAAAACAAGAACTGAAAAGATACTTCGACGGGCAGAGTGGAATTATCACTGATGACGCGGCTGCTGTACGAATTGCATGGTGGGTTCGTAACGCTGAAGTCAATGGTTCAGAAAACGTTAGTTTTGTTACTTTGGCTAATAGTTTTACGATTACTAAAGACAACAGAAGTCTTATGACGGAGTTTTTTAGACAAGAGATTGGCTCATTCGAAATGGGGAGCATGGGGTTAAATCTTGACGACAAACCAACTACATATATGCCGTATAACGTACTGCCTCGCTCAGCAACAGAGAAGTTCATCCAAGCAAACGATAATTTAGGTGTTCGTTCACACTCACGCAACACGTCTACGAGCAAACTACATCTAATCGACCGTAGCGATATGTCAAAACCAATTACTAAAGAACAAGCGTCGTATTTAGCACAGGCATTCGATGATGCTGAAAAAATTATGGCTCTTGAGCCCGATTTGTCGTTTGTTGACCCACGTGATTTTACGATGATGCCAATTCTTGAGGCTTCGGGCTACAACCTACAACCATCACTAATCACTAAATCAAACGCAGTCGCTCTATTGTCTAAGGTGGACGATTCTGGTAGGCCGTTATATGTGCCCGTGGCACGAGGTTATGGATTGAATGCCAAGATTAGTGATGTTGACGCTGATACGAGCGCACGTAAATGGAACACGGGCTCTAGGGAGACATCAGACAGATATTCGTCGTTGATTTATGGTGGTGGGGATTACTTTTCTACACAACCTGCTAAGTTTGCTATCTACTACTCAAGCGAAGACGCTGATGGCACAATCAAGATGCCTTTTGACCGTTCGAACAAATCGGGTCTATTGGTATTAATACCACCGTCAGCCAAAATTGGCGCGTACCTTGAGTTTGAGCAAACCAGAAAACAACTATCCGACCTAATCGACCCAAATCTCTATCCTGTGAGCAGTAGTGAATGGGTGGGCGACACTTTTAACGGCGACCAAGGACTTGGGCGCTTACTAGACAACTACACTCGTGCGAATACAAAAGAAGAGCAAGTCTTAAGACGGGCAAGTCTGCTTTCTGCTAACGCAAACAAATCAACATCAGGCATATTGGCACTCATTTACGAATTGGAAGATTCCAAGACACCCAATAACCAAAACAGGATTGTAAAGATGCAACGCCTACTTGCAAGGCCAACAGCCCCGCTTTGGGGCGTTATGAACGGCTATGACGGGTACGAAACTGATGTTAGTTCGATTGTTGTGCTCAACCGTTCTGCGATGGTTGCCGTTGATGAACCGATGTCGCTACCAGAAATCAACGAACTTGTGGCTGAGGCTGTGTCAACAGAAGGGGAATCAATCCATCCAAATTTTAGCAAGAAATACGATGAGATTGCGTCCAACTTTTTACCTGTCTTTAGCCAAAACTTTCTTGGGTCTTATGGCAAAAAGATTAAAGAAGGGAAAGATGAGGCACGGGGTCTAAGAAGTCGCTCAGATAGGAACATATGGAAAACAATGGGTGACGAGTTATATAGCAATCGCCCTACTCCGTCTAATTTCTTTACAGAACCAAGCCAAATTCAGCGGGTAGTCAAACAATTAGTCGATGAATATAATTTCATGACCGAAGAACTTCGTAACTTAGAGGTTCGTTTAGCAAACGCCGACAATGACGCACTCACACCAGATGAGATAGAAGTAATCAAGAAAGATATCGCCTTTATTGTTGAGAAGTTGAAACAAAAAGAGGAGACTTGGTCAACATATATCGCTACTACTAACAAATTGAGCAGACGACATATTCAAACAACTGCTCGAAAAACAGCAATCCTCCAAATATTAAAAAAGGTCGAAGCGCACCTTGGTGACGAATATGACAATCACCCGTTTGTTAAAAAATTAAGAAAAGAATTAGACAAAATAGCCACATTGTTTAATACCTCATCAACAAAATATATCGCGGGCAATAAATTTGATACGGGCAACATTGGGCTCAGCGATGCTAACCAATATGCAAAACTGCTACGTCAAGTGCTTGCTAATGCTGGCGGCCCCGCTCTAGGTCGTTTTGGTTTCCCTGAGAACGAAGACGACCACGACACTTTGATGGATGACTTGAAAAGTGAAATTCAAAGTCTTATGCTTGATGCCGAAGACGCTAAAGCCGTACTGCCTAATGAGCCGTTTGATGATATTGACATAGAAATGCAAACATCAAACACACCAGATGGGGTTCCAACTAATGTAATGCGTAAAGTAAAAGCAATGATGGCACGGGCACGGCACAAGAACACCCCCCCAGCAGAAGCCCGAGTCGCAGAACAAAAAGCACGAGAGTTCATTGGGAAATACCGCCCAGACCTTGCTGAAAACGATAACTATATAAGAGGACTTCGTTCGCGTTCGGGGTTGGCGTCTCGCCGACCACCGTCAATGCCAGAAAATATGAAACAAGCAGTGTTGAAAGAAAAATACAAGAGCACTTTTAAGCAATATTTTGACATTCAAGACGATATGCCAAAACCTGAAAACTTTTTCCCTGATTTGGGTGGTACTGCGGAAGAAGACAATTTGGCTCTTATAGAGGCGGGCAAGAAGTATGACGAGGCAACTCAATCTTGGCGTGATAATAACGAAGCAAGACAAGAACAACTAACTCGTATGGTCGGCTATATGGACGACCTACTTGATGAACTAAACAAAACCGCCGATGAAGACTTGGTCTCAAGAATTGGCAAACTAAACACACAACTATCTCGGGGCTTACTTTCTCAGTATGAGTATTACAGTTATCTATCAACTTTGATGACAAATCACGAACCTGCCATTAGAACTGATACGAATCGTGGAGTTATGTCTCGGGGGCAAGTTGGGGGTCTACGCTCACGATATACAGCACCACCATCAAATATGAAGTTTAGACGAGACGAATCGCTAATCAGAAAACGAGTTGAGGAACGCTTAAAAGACCTTCTTGCTCTTAAGCAATATAAAGAAATGAACCCGCAACAAGAAGCATTAAAACAAAAATATATCGAACTTTATAACCAGAGCGTATCTGACGGGAAGACTGAAGCAGAAGTTGCTCGCCTGCGGGCTCTTATGGATGAAGCACTAAGCGAGTTGACCGCATCTGACTCAGAATTAACCAAAAGAATAAATGAAGAAAGAATTTCAAATCAAGGTCGCGATGTTATGCGATATCTATATGGTAATTCTTCCGAGAGAGCACAAATGGCTTTGAATCGGATGATTGTTGCTATTCTTCAAGATGATTCAAAATTAAAACAAAATAGAGAAGATAAACGCAATATGATTATAGAACTTGCTTCTGGGGTGAGTTTGGAAAGAATTGCCAGAAGGTATGGGGTGTCCACCACAACTGTGCAGAAATTAAGTAAAAAATATAACGAAATTATTGAATCAAGAGAAAAAGAAACAGCCAGCCAACAATTTGATTCACAATCAGTAAGTGATTTTGTGGCTGACAAAATAGAGTTAGACCGCTTGGCGAATATGACCTATCCAGAGATTGCTAAAAAATACAACCTAACTGTCACGCAGGTTGAATACGTTTTGCGAAAATTGCGTGATATTAAGAGACCAGAACGCCAATTTGCTAAACGGAATAGGGAAATCTTAAAACTTCATCTAGAGGGCGCGACTAATGAAGAATTAGCGTCTAAATTCAAAATATACCCATCAACAATAAAACTAATCATTAGAGAAGAAAAGAAAAACAAAAATCGCGAAGAGAAGTCCGCATTCTCTCCGTTATGGGTGCGTTTGGCTGTAGACCCTTTCCATAACGAAATGCCAACGAATGATTACGAGATTAAAGGCGCATACACTCAGCCAGTCCTACGCAATCGCCTTAAGAACCAGATAATGCGTAGTGGTAAAGGCGGGGCCCCTGGCCAATGGTCTGCACGCAAGGCGCAGTTGCTTGCAAATGAATACCGCAAAGCAGGTGGGGGCTATAAAACCAACCGCCCCTCACGCACTCAGATGACTGTGAAGAAGTGGAACAAAAAGACGTTCAAAAAGAAACTTGGCGACGAGATTGGTCGCAAGTATGTACGGGTAACAAAAACAATCAAAGAACGCCAAGAGCGAGAAAAGAAAAAGAATGATAGATGACATTACGGTTCTAGCCGAATTACGGTTCTACCCACCGCTCTCACTCAAAGCAACACAAAAAGAATACTCAGCGTTGATTGGTGGGCAAGAGATAGATAAAGCGCAGACGAAGTTTAAGAAAGAAATTGCTGAGGCACAGCGCTATCGTGTGTTGTCGATGCGTAGCCCTGATGTTGCCCTACGGATGTATATTCAGGACAATCCCAAAATGAAACAAAATCAGTTTGAAGAGTTTTTACCTTAGCCGAGTCTCGCACTTCATACAAAACTCCGACCACGGGTAGATTTTGCGATGTTCCATTGGGTGGGGGCAGTCAAGAATGTCAGTTGCTTTTTTGTTCATTGTCTCACGGAATAGTTGCGACAAAGTAACCCCTTCTTTCTCAGCAGCAGCCTTCCAACGGTCTTTCTCCTCTGGGGTCGTGCGTATGAGTACCTGCGCGCCCGCGGGGCCGTCATCTTCCTTGTTGATTGGCTGAACCGTCATAGACATCGTTTCAACTACTTTGTCCATCGCCGCTTTCAAGTTGTCTTTGCTCATCAGAATCTCCTTTATCAACTATCTCACCGTCAACAATAGCCTTTGAACCAAGCATCTGGGCGACAGTTTCTTTTGGTAGGACACCCGAAACCCCCATAATTTTCAAGAGTTCACGTGCTTCTGTCTCTGCGTCAAAACTAAGGTGAGGAGTCTTCATACTTTCTTGACCTGCTAGGGTCGCACGGATTGGCTGGGCATCACGGGTGTTGATATCCATTTGTACGTTCACGTTGTTCTGTTCCATGCCCAATAACTTTGACCGTCTATCCATAATGCCCAAAACCTGTTGGATTGCCTTAAGGTCTGGTTCAACTTGGACTTCTGTGCCGTCATCAAGAGTTACTTTCCTATGTTGAGTCAGTGGCCAAATTGCGGCCTGTAACCCATCAAGTCTTTCAAGTTCCATTCTTAATACTTCAGGATACGCCATGTGTGTCTCACGGTTTAACTTCTCTAAGGTGCGGTTAATTGCGTTTGACACCACCTTGGGGGAAACACTAAATCTTCTGCCAATTTCCGCTACTGACATACCTGCTTGTCGCATCTTGAAGATACGCGAGTCCCGCTCTGCGAGGAACTCCCTAGACGCAACCTTGTTGTTTTCACTCATGTAGATGTTGTAGAGAACGCAACTACCTCAAACGGGAATCGTTTCCCTCGTTTGATGATTGTCGGCCATTGACGTTCATCACGGGCTCCTCTGAAATGTCGCACATCGTAATGATAGGGCATACCTGTGGGGTCGGGTTGTAACGCTATACCAAACTCAGGCCAGCGAGACCAAACTGCTGAACCGAATGGTCGTAACTCTCTAGAGGTCATTGAAGTTCCAAGTGGAGCGTGATGTTCTAACCACATGGCGCACTTATAAACATCACGAATCACGTCTAGATACCTTGCCATTTCAATTGCGACCGCTTCTGATGTTCTCCCGCCTGGGTCAATGAATGACTTATACAAAGGACCCATGATTAAGATGTCGGGCTTAATCTTGTCCATGTGTTCTTCAAACACAGCCCTGTCATCGGCACGGAGTAAATCAAAACCTTGTGGTTTAATCAACAAATGAGACTGATGATTGGGTAATCTGCCAACTGCAGCGGCAGCCCCGTAGATAGAACGTGAAGTTCTACGGATAATTCGTTCAGGGTTCTCAAGGTCAATAGACAATGTCGTCATTGCTTTAATTGGTTGAAAGGTGAATGGGTGGACACCAGCGCCCACACAGATTGACACCTGTCTCGCAAGCATGGTTTTACCAACACCTTCGGCTGCGACTACTATGACTCGCTCGCCTCGCTCTAACAAGCCAGGAATTACCCAATCGTAATTATCGTTATCCGACTCTTTAATAAAAGTAGACCAATCAACTAGACGACCAACATCTATCGGCTTTGTGGATTGCGACCTTGCAATTGCTAATTCGGCTTTAAGTAGTTTCTGTGTATCAGTGATATCGGTTCGTGTTAGTAGCGAAATAATTGAATTCACCGCTGATAACTCTGCGCTCTCAATCGGGGCTGGCGATGCGTCAATGATTTCATCAGGGGTTGCAGGTAGTGAATTGATATCAAACACTTCAAGTTCATCAATAGTCCCACCTGAGTTGAGGTGGTCTGTTATGTCCTTGCCTTTTTTACACTTCCAAACCTGTACATCGCACCCTACTTCTTGCAGTGCTTCAAAGACTTCAACTGCATGCTGACGACCAGGAGCGTCATCATCTACCACGATGTCAACTGTCGCTCCGCTTAAACTTGCTGTATGTATTTCATTCCAAGTACCAGCACCGTTAGGCATTGTTGTCGCGACAATCCCAAGTTTCATTAAAGTGTCTGCGTCTTTTTCGCCCTCAACAACAAAGATTGGTTTTGCGTCGGCGATTGCTTTTACAACAGCAGGTAAATTGTAGAGTACACGAGGGGTGTCTCCCAGTTTGTAATCCCAACCACCCTTGCCGTCAGGTTTTCGCTGTCTAAATGTTTTCACTCCACTCTTATTTACATAACGCAACTTCTGGAACAATAGAGTCCCGTCTTGCGAGTAGTACGGGTAAGTCGCTACGAGTTTGAGTTCTTCTTTTATTTTTGGTGGGTAAAGGTCGGACAAATTTAAGCCCATACTTTCGCATGCTTTTTCTGCCGTACACCCACCTGCATGACAATACACAACAATTTTTCCATCTTTGCCCTCGGAAACAGAAAAAGATGGATTGTCGTCATCATCTCTGCAAGGGCATTTTGCTTGGAAGCCACCCGAGACACTGACTACACCATCCAAGCGGGACAACACCCGCTGAAGTTGAACTGAGTTACCTGTCATCCCTTGACCAACTTGAGGTAATTTACTACTATTGGATTACTAAATAGATGAGACACATCGGATGCGTTTTTCATTAACGAATTCATCATCGGACGACTTATCCCTCGCATGTTTTGCCCAATACCACCTTCACGGGCGCACTTAATGTCCAACATCTTTCGCATGTACATGCGCTCGGCTTCGGTAGTCCCACCCCAAATACCAAATGGTTCTGCTTTGACGGCATAATCCAAACATTCTGCTTGGTTCTCACACGACGAACAAATCTTTATTGCTTTATCGGAGTTGAATTTGGCTTCTCGCCTCTCTGGGGCTTTAGCATCTCGTCGCAATACTGCAAACCAAAACACGGGGTTATGTCCCTTACACGCAGGGTTGGATAATTTAGGTAGCGGGACTTCGCACGGCTCTATCTCGGGTACGTAATCTTTTTTAACCGCTGGTTCTTCCCCTAACACTTCAACACAAAAGTTTTTAAGACGTTCTTTTCCGACGTGCAACATGAACGCAACATTGTCGTACGAATACCCTGCGTTTCGCAACTCTCGTATCTCATCCATTTGCTCTTGCGTGAATGTTTTCTTTTGAGCCCCGCGCATTTTTACCCCCATGAAACAATTTATGTTTGAGTTATTCTACGCACATCCGCAGGAGAAAGAAAGACTTTCACATAATTTATTTTAGTTAAACCATTGACATCAGTTGCGACAACATCTACTTGCTCAAGTGGGACTTTAAACTCGTGGGCGATTTGTCCCTTGACACGACCAATTTCTGTTTCCACTTTTAAAAACATTTCATCCAAACTGTCGTTGATTGGGGTCGGAGTTGCAAGTGCTTTTATCTCAATTTGCTTGAACCTTGAACGCAAACACCATGCGCAGGCAATTTTAGGCGCAGTAGATGCACGGGAACGGATTTCGCTATGTCCGCATTCTAAAATGTGTTCGTATTTAACTTTCCCCCAAGCCCCGTTTCGCCGTATTTCAACTATTTTCCTACGGGGGGCTTGACGGTGTTCTGTTGTCATAATTCCTTGTTACGGGTAGTATAAGTTATATGAACCTCTCACAAACGGAACCACACAATAAAAAAATAAACCCCCCAGCATTTAAAATTGCCGTAGGGGTTTACTTTGTAAGCGTTGGGATAGCGATTGGTGTAATTATCTCGTTTATCTACAACTTAATATTTTAATTCGTGCAACTTCTCTGAATTGCTTAACGAATTAAGGTATTAGAACGGTTCTGACTCATCAACACCGACCGCAACAGCGGGGCGTGTGCGTGGTGATGCAACTTTATTGGTTGCCTTTGGGGCAACATTGGCTTGTTGGTTGTCTGACTTGACACGACGCTCAATTGTTTCTAACGAACGGGTGGCAATTCCAATTTCCTCTGCGATTAAGTCAACGACTGAACGCTTGTTGCCTTCTTTGTCGTCATATGAACGCTGTTCAAGACGACCTGTAACAACAACACCGACGCCTTTTTCAAGAACACGGGCTGTATTTTCTGCAAGATAACGCCATGCGGTTACGTTGAAGAACGATGTCTTCTCCACTTTTTCTCCTTGGGCATCTGTGTACCCTTGGTTAACTGCTACTCCAAACGATAGGCGCGCAGCCCCGTTTGTTGCGAACGTAAGTTCTGGGTCTTGCGTTACGTTCCCGCTGATTGTGATTGCTGATGTGGACATAATTACCTTTCTTTGTGTGAGATAGAACTGTATCACTTAATTTGAGGTTGCGCAACTGCTTTATTACGGGTAGACTGTTAGTTATGACAACTAGTACCATCACATTGCCCGAAGCAAAATTAAATATTCATAAGCACTTAACCGAAATACTTATTTCGTTGGTTTGGAACGGCGAGGAAACTCCTGTTACTCCCGACGACAAGCGAGATGCCGAGGATTTGGTTTCACTAATCATTGAAGCACTTAGTTTGGAAGTGGTTTCCACTTATTCTGATGGCAATATCATGTGCTCTATCAACACAACAAAGAAAGAGGTATAAATATGAAACCGAAACTTGACCTAACAGGCTTGAGTGAGTCCGAAGCGCAGGAAGCCCGTGATAAGCACGAGGACTGGATGCAGGCTCAAATTGCAGACTACATGAGTAAGGGACTTCTCGACGAGATAACCGACGAACAAGCCGAGGCATTGGAAGAACTATTTGAGCGTCTTAACTAGACGACGATAAGGAAACGCATTTATTGTTGAGGTGTGAAGCGGGACTAATTGGTTCATTTGCCCGTAGCCTCCCGCCAAAACAATGACGGTTGGAATGTTTTTAAGCAATTTGGCAACCATACGCTCTCGTTTTACGACCGTCTTCGCACTTAACTGCGGGAAAATGTCCACCCCAGCGTTGTATAGGACGATGTCTGTGTTGTCTGATGTGATGTGGGTAGTGATTGTCTCCTCAACAAGATTTAGGTACTCTTCGTCCCCCATTGAGTGATTCATTTGTGGGACGTAATAGAAGTCGTTGTAGTTAATCGGGTCGTTTGGTGTGTAAGTATCAAACGGCTCAATGGAGATGTCAATTTGACGCAAGTTGGTGTTGCCTTTTGCGCGCTGTTCTCTAAAGAACTGATAAGTACCACCACCGCAATGGGCGTCAAGGTCAAGAACTGTTACCCGCTTGTTGTGGTGCATGGATGCGTAGATAGCCCCGATTGCTAGCGAGTTAATCGTACAGAAACCACGACCTGATTTGGGTGTGGCGTGATGAAGCCCACTTGATAGCGATACTGAGACATTATCCCCCGACACGACATCATCTATTGCGCTCAATATGCCAGCCGTTGAGTTGGCGACCATTTCATAAATGCCATAATCCCACTTAAACCCACTTGATTCTGCGAGTTTGAGATTGTCTCCATACTTCAGAGCGTGAAGATAATGTCTTTCGGTGTAACTCCCAATTGCTGAATTCGCTAATTCAAGCATCTTAATCGGGTCTTTGATTGTGTAACCTAATTTTTTTAGTTGAGTGGCAATAAAAAATGATTTTTTTGTGGTCTCAAAACTAAAAAGTGGTGCGTTGTATTGTGAATTGTAGTAGATGTTCATATGTGGCTTAATCTAACTTGCGCTGATGCGCAAACCAACCTTACTTGTCCCAGTTAGCACTGCTGTTCATAGACTCACGGGGCTTAAAAATGTTTTCGTCTAAAAAATTGGTTTTAATTTCTTGCCAGCGTGTTTTGTTTTGTCTGTGTTTGTATGTGAGTTTCATTGTTTGCCAAAAAACAAGTGCGCCAATAATCGCAAAAACGATATTGGGTTGAATATTGAGTTGTATGTCCATAAATTTAATCCTAACGGTTATAAGGGATAATAACAACCCCGATTTGGGGTCTGCCTAAGATGCTGTGTAATTTGCGAGTTCTAGTTTGATTCGTAACTCGGCTATTGTGTGATTCAATTCTTTTATTTCGTCCCTAAGCGAGTCGGCGACTAAGCGCACTTCGTTGTAGTGATTTTTAAGTGAATCAAATTCTGCTTGTGTTGCTTTTTTCATTTCATTTCTCCTTTGGCACTTATTACACTATCCGTAACAACAACCAATTACAACTGCTTAGAATA
>Ga0209768_10000665_pt1 | contig 22768 bp, 30 predicted proteins | sample LauGreSBDMM110SD_3_FD_187564 | JGI IMG/M metagenome (GOLD analysis project Ga0209768, IMG submission 187564) | Freshwater lake microbial communities from Lake Michigan, USA - Sp13.BD.MM110.SD (SPAdes) (version 2) | ecosystem: Environmental > Aquatic > Freshwater > Lake | place: Lake Michigan... | reverse complement strand
TCACGGTATTGCCGATACTTCAATTTTGGTGACTACTACTGGTTCGCAGACCCTTACCAATAAAACAATTACTTCACCTTCGGGATTGGTAAAAGGCGATGTGGGTCTTGGCAATGTGGACAACACCGCAGACACAGCCAAGCCAGTTTCAACTGCTCAACAGACTGCACTAGATCTCAAGGCAAACCTCGCTTCGCCAACATTTACGGGAACGGTTTCTGGAATCACCAAAACAATGGTGGGTCTTGGCTCGGTGGACAACACTGCCGATACTGCAAAGCCGGTTTCCACGGCTCAACAAACGGCTCTTGACTTAAAAGCCAACCTTGCTTCGCCGACATTTACTGGAACCGTAACGATTCCTTCTGGTGCTTCTATTTCAGGTTTTGCTCCACTTGCTTCACCAACCTTCACGGGCACTGCTACTGCCAATGACTTGACCGTTTCTGGGAACTTGACTGTTTCTGGAACCACAACCTCAATCAATACCGAAACCTTGACTATTGACGACAACATTATCGTTCTTAATAACAATGCAACTGGTGCGCCCGTTAACGGTCAGCATGCAGGAATTGAAGTTGAGCGAGGCTCATCAGCGAACGTGGCACTCCGCTGGAACGAAACCTCAGATAAATGGGAATTAACAACCGACGGGTCAGCCTATGCGGATATAGCCACAGAATCATATGCGGCATCTCTAACTCCAGCAACCCTTGATGCCATTGGTGATGTAACAATTACAACAGCCACTTCGGGTCAGTTCCTGAAGTGGAATGGCACAGCATGGGTTAACGACGCAGTTCCAATCATTAGCAACATTGATGACATTACTGGCGTAACAATTACTGCAGCAGCCGACAAAGATTTCTTGATGTACAACGGCACGGCTTGGGTTGACCAGCCAATTACTCTTGGTACCGACACAACCGGTAGCTACGTAACGTCTCTTGTTGCTGGCACCGGAGTAACGCTCACAAATAACTCAGGAGAAAGTGCCACCCCGACAGTAGCGGTTGATACCACCGTAATTGCTCCGTTGGCCTCACCAACATTTACTGGCACGGTCACAATTCCTAGTGGTGCATCAATATCTGGTTATGCGCTTACGACAGCAGTGCGTGATAGTCTAATTCAACTTTACATGGAGGTCATCTAATGGCATTTACACAAAAGCGTCTTGCTGGGCCAACCCAGTTGACAACAACATCTTCTTCGGTCCTATACACGGTACCAATTAGCACAACAGCAATTGTTAAGCAGATTGTGCTCTGTAACACCACTGCTAGTGCTGTGACGGTGACTTTGGTGCTAAAGCCACTCAACGTAGCACAGGCAACAACACAAAACTTCCTTACGGCCTTGTCTTTGGCTGCCAACGAAACAGTTATGATGTCTACGTTATTGGTGCTCAACAACACTGGAGCAGCCGCAAGTGCGACCACTAGTGATCAAATTATTGGATACGCCAGCGCAAACAGTGCTGTAAACATTATCCTCACAGGTATCGAGGAGGCGTAGTGGCATCTTTCGTTCGGATGAACGGAACTGGAATATCAACGGCTGAAGGAACTTCATCCATTTCCAGCGCACTGGTTGCTACCGCAACGTACCTGAACCTTCCTGACCCTGTTTACGGAACTGGTATTGATGGCGATGTCACAATTTCGGCTAATACCACATTGACTGTTGACAAGTTTTACAATAATCTCACCATCGGTGAAGGAATTACATTAAATTGTGGTGGTTACAGAGTGTTTGTTCAGGGAACATTAACCCTTGCCTCGGGTGCAATTGTCGGGTACACAACAGGTCAGTCCACTGCTGGATCCATTGCACAAGGTGGTGCAGCAACCACGGCTGTCATACATAGTCTCGGTGGTGCCAGCGCTTCACAAACTGCTACAGCACCTGTGGCTGGCCTTGGTGGTTCTGCCTACTATCAACAACCACTACAAGCAATCAAGGGTTGGGCAGTCTCGGCTTCAACAACGACACCCACATTCCTTCGTGGTGGCGCAGGTGGTGCATCGGGAGCGGGTGGTGGTGTAGTTATTATCGCTGCTCGATACATTACGGTATCTTCTGGTACTGCTTACTTCAAAGCACCAGGAACCTCTGGCTCTGGTGGCGGAGGCGGTGGAGTAATTTTGATTGTGTCATCAGCATCAGTACTTAATTCAGGTGTATCCACAGATGTCACTGGTGGAACGTCCTGCGCGAGCGGAACTGTTAATTACATGCAGGTAGCCTGACATGGCTAAAATAAATAGACTCAAACCTGCACCAGTTCAAAAAACAGGAACAGACAAGATTTTTGGCAATGGTTTAGATGGGACAGTCGTTGTCTCCACAAATACATCGTTATCTCGTGATATGTATTATGAAGCACTAACGGTAAACAGTTCCATTACTTTATTTACAAACGGATTTAAAATCTTTGTAAAAAATACATTAACAAATAATGGCACTGTCGGTATGCCTGCTGGAACAAGCATGACAACAGGAGTACTTGCTGGTTCGGTGATGACACGCCTTGGTGCAAGTGATGGGTATAGCGCAGCAGAGTCAATTGGTGCAGGTGGCTCATTGGCTATTGGCGCAGTTAAAGATTACGAAGCCCTTGTATATGGTGTTTATCAATCATCTAGTACATTGAATCGTTGGTTTGTGGGAGCACCTGGTAGTGATGGTGCTGACGGAACAGATGGTGCCGCTGGAAATGCTGGCGCTGCTGGAACCGCAAATGCTGGAGCGGCAGGTTCGGGCGGGGGTTCGGGCGCAGGAAACCCTGGAACAGCAGGAACTGGCGGTGCGGCGGGAACTGGCGGTGCCAAAGGAATCAAGGGGACACATGGAGTAGGTGGAGGCTCTGTGGTTGTTATCGCTAAGACCATTGTTGGTTCGGGTACTTTTGTTAGTGTTGGAACATCTGGAACAGGTGGCAATCCCGGAGCAGGTGGCAATCCCGGTGGTAGTGGAAACGCTGGTTCTTCAGGAAACGCTGGTACAAGTATTGCCGCAGCCAACCATTCAAACCCTGTTGGACATGGTCACGCATCTTCTCATAACCCAGGTGGTCACAACCCAGGTGGTTCTGGTCACAACCCAGGTGGTCACAACCCCGATGGTTGCTGCACCGGCGAAGCGGCACACCACACGCCAGCCAACTGTTCAGTACACAGTAAATATGGGTGTAACGGACACCACCCTGGACACCATAACCCTGGCCACCACCACCACCACCCTGGAAGTGCACATCCCGGAAATGCTTTTTCACACCCTGGAAATGCACACCCTGGGAATGTTAATCATCATTACACAACGCACCCAACTCCAGCCACGCATAACCCTGCCTATCCAGGTGGAGCAGGTGGAACTGCAAATGCTGGAGGTTCAGGAAACGCTGGAGCATCCGGAAATCCTGGCAGTGCAGGCAACCCTGGTAGTGCAGGCTCACTAATCGTGATGACACGTAGTTTAAGCACACACATTGCATCTTCAGATACAACCCTCGTACGAGACATAGACAACTAAGAAAGTAATGTATAATGACCTATCGTCAAAATGACAACCCCGAAACCTCAGGAGAATTAGCCATGGCTTATGGATTTACCACACTGGATGCAAATGATTTAGTTGAAGCAAAGGCACGAGTCAAGTATCAACTTGAGCGAGACCTCTATGATGCCGCACTCAAACTACAGGTAGACCCAGCAACCTTTGACTATGCAGGATTCGTAGTTCCCGAGACTGCTGAATCAGACCCACTGTATGGTTACAAATTAAACCTGAAGACCATTTGGGACCAGATTCAATGGTTGGCATCTTTCTAAAAAGGCAATATCACAGACTGCAAACCTTCTGTTTTCCCAACACAGATATTGTAGGATAATCACATGAAACCAATTGATCTCGGTAATTGTGTATCCCTATATGAAAATGTGTTTACTCCAGGTAATTTCATAAACTTGCTTGAGGAAGAATGCAAGAACGATTGGGGCTATCTATCCTGGTTTAGAACACTTGTTGGCTCTGGCGAAAACCTCAGAGCAGACAACTACCGTTCCTCTTTGGGGTGTGAACTATCCCCACTAAATGTTGCTGAGTCAGAACTTGCAATTGACCGCTTGATTCCAATTCGTAATTCTTGGGACAAAATTCGGTCCGACACAGACAAGGCCGTGTGGCACTACAGAAACGAATACGCACTCAACCTAAGCAAGGATGAAGGTTACCGTGTTCTTAAATACGGGCGTGGTGCAGAATACCGTGGTCATGTTGACCATCACCCATCCAACCAGCGTGTTCTTAGTGTTATTGGGTATCTCAATGATGGCTATGCAGGTGGGGAATTGGTATTTCCAATCTTGGATATAACTGTAAAACCAAAGGCTGGAGCAGTTTTGTTGTTTCCATCCAACTTTCCGTACTTCCACTACGCAAACTCTGTGGGGGATATTACAGACGAAATAAAATATTCATTCGTTTCATGGTTTGTTTGACATGCAAAAGCACGTCTGTATTGTTGGGTCGGGTACTGCTGGACTAATCACGGCCATAATGCTTCGTGGAATGTTTCCACTATACAAAATAACAGTAATATCATCTTCATCTATTGGCATAATTGGAGTCGGTGAAGGTTCGACCGAACATTGGAGACAGGGCTTTCAGACTCCATACAACATCAATGTTAATGAAATGGTTTCTGAGTGTGCCGCCACCCACAAGTATGGAATTAGGTTTGAGAATTGGACCAACCATACGCCAGACTATTTTCATAGCGTAAGTCTCCCAGGAATGGGTCCTAATGATTTTGCGGCAAACTATGCGTTTTGTCTAGAAAACAATAGATTGCTAACAAGTTCAATGATATCCCACCTATACAACAACAACATAGTAAAAGTCACGGGCGCAAACCAACATGACTCTGTAAACCAGTTTCACTTTGACACCAAAAAACTAAACAACTATCTTACGGTTGTTGCCAAAACAAGGGATGTTGTATTTATTGATGACGAAGTTACCAGCGTAAAACAAGACACAGTTTCTGGTTTTATAACCGAAGTTGGTTTGATCAAGAATGGTTCAATCCTTGCCGATTTCTTTGTAGATGCATCAGGCTTTAGAAGAGCCATAATGTCTCAAATTGTGAAAGAAGATGATTTTGTAAGTTACCGAAAGTACCTTCCAACAGATTCTGCCGCGGTGTTTCAAACAGAGTCAGACCCTTCTGGGGAAATACGACCATACACCCGTGCGCGAGCCCTGTCTAGTGGGTGGGTGTTCGAAATACCTACGCAAGAAAGACGTGGCAACGGGTACATTTATGCATCTGATTTTTGCTCAGATGATCAAGCGGTCAAAGAAGTATCAAATCTTATTGGCAAAGAACTTACCCCAAGGATTATTAAATTTAAGTCCGGCTACTATAAGCAGGGCTTAAAACACAATTGTGTGGCAGTAGGGCTGGCAGGTTCTTTTGTAGAACCTTTAGAAGCAACTTCTATCTCTACAACAATTCAACAAGCCAGAATGATTGGGCAACTACTTCCTACCTTCAATGAGGGAAGCAAGGCTCAAACAAAAGATTACAATAAGAAGTTAGCAGAACTAATGGATAACATTTTAGTTATGATCTCGTTACATTACGTTTCTGATAGAACTGATTCGGAAATGTGGAAAGCACAACAAAATGCCGAACTTCCCGAGACATTACAAAATCTCCTAGAATTGTGGAAAGAAAGAGTGCCTTCCATAACTGATTTTCCAGACAGTGGATATGGCCTATTTCATTCAGCACATTTGTGGCATGTTGCTCAAGGACAAAACGTACTCAACCCAGATGCGGCGACAATACAACTAAATGCTTTTGGTTCAAGGGATTGGGCGGCAGCGTCAATGGCAGGCTTCAAGAGTGAGCAATTGCGAAATGGATTGGTAGACCATGCGTCTATTTTCAAACAAAAAAAATAACGAACATGTTACGGTCAAGGCAGACATGTGGGAAGGCCTACCGATACCAAAGAAGCATGAATTGTTGGCCATCCCCTTATCAAACACTCTGTGGCACCCCAAGGTAGCCATTTACAGAAATAATAAAAAGACACCTGATTGGTTCAAGGAAGTTGCTAACGGGGATTTGGGATTGCGAAGATGTTATGGTCTTGCAGATTACATGAGGACCGGATACACCATCCCACTATGGGCACAATTGGATGTTCGGGAACCAGTCTCAAAGCTAAATTCAAGTTGGGACGCTCGCTTCAATGCTCCGTCTTACTTAGTTGAGCCAATAGACAATAAGGCATATGAACAACTCATAAGCAAAGCAAACGTAGATCGTAATCAATTTGGATATGGTCAAGCAGGGGAATGTCCTGTGGCATCAATGAAGCAGAGGAAACAGTCAGATTACCTAAAATTGCAAAACCCGTGGTTGCTTAAGACAGCACCAGGTTATTCGTCCTTATTTATAGCGCCGCAATGGGAACCTAACAGTAATTATTCTGTAATGGCTGGCGTTGTTCATACAGACTATTACCATCACTGCAACATCGTTTTGAATATTACGACAACACAGCCCTTCTCTATTGCCGAAGGAACACCTATGTTGCATGTTATCCCCTTTGAGAGGGAAAGCGCTTTAATCACAAGTGAATTACTAAAAGGCGATGAAGCCACCCACAAACTTCTTGACAAGTTAGGGTTTGACAATATTGAACAAGGTTTTGACTGGAAGGGTTCTTACAAAAGAGAGCAATCTAGACACGATAAAAAATTGCGAAAGAACAATAATGGATAGGGTTGTATATTGTCCCACGGAAAACGAACTAGCCGAGGCCGAAGTACTAGCCGGAGAGTGGTTATTACCAATTCAGATTGGTGATTCCCCAAGAACCGAAAAGATTGATTTCAACAGAAAAGAAGTCATGGTTGTAACCGTGCCCGTAGATGTTGGGTTTGTTCCTGCATACTTTTCTGTTGGTGTGTCTTCCCCCTTTACCATTATGTATCTCAATGATTTTATGGATTGCTCTTCTATGTCCTTTCAGGTGGTGAGCAAAAACAACAGCAGCACTGTTCGAGCAGTACGCCACGACAAGCACCGAATTGGTATCCCGTTAAGCATTGAAATTTCTGGAGATTTTGTTTTGAAGTGCTTTAATGGTGATAACCTTTTGGATGAAATGACCATAAGCGTAAACAACTAAGGGGGGTGGATGCTTACTTTTATAGGTGGTAAGCCCCACCGTATTGCCGTCGTAGAAAACATTATCCCAAAAGAAGTTTGCGTGGGAATAATTAATGAGTGCAAGTATCACTACGACAAGTTGTTTTATCCAGGACCAACCATTGGTGGCGTCCAAGCGGACATTAAAGCGTCTATGGATTTTGATTTTGGTCATAAAGACATAGCCGAAAAAGGTATCCCTGCCGAACCTTTTATGAATTATGAAGAAAAAATAACACATGCCCTGTATGGGGCGCTTGCTTTATATGTTGAGCAAATCTACGAACTAAACGCTTTATGCCCACAATTAATAGATACCGGGTATCGGTTGCAGAACTACAAGCAGAGAACCAATTTTTATAGACGTCACTACGATGGCGCTCCATGGAATAGCGGTTCACTCAATCAGCGAGTTTTGGGGGTTGTAATGTACCTGAACACAATTGATGTCGGCGGTGGTACTGGGTTTCCGGAGCACGACATCGTAATCCCTGCCAAACAGGGTTCTATTGCAATTTTCCCTGCTAGTTGGACACATCCACACATGGGTATGGTTCCCATCTCGGATGAAAAATGGATGATTAGTACATTTATGTACGCCAACCGACTTGAGGACATTCCAGCCGCGCCCCCACAAACCATAGAGCCAACTATCATCAAGTTTTAAAACATGATTAACACTCGAACTTGCGGAACGTGCATTAAGTGCTGTGATGGCAACTTGGATATTGTTATCAATGAACATGTTGTTCAGAAAGGGTCACCATGCCCACATGTGTCTATACATACTGGGTGCACGATATATCAAGACCGACCACCTATTTGTAGGGAGTTTGAATGCTCTTGGAAAAGAGACTTACACATTCCAGAATGGTTAAAACCAGAACACTCTAAGGTAATTATTGTATACAAAGTATTTGAAGGAATGGATTACACGCAAGCAATTGAGACAGACAGCGTTGTGATAAGCGCCCAAGCCCTTAATTGGTTAATAACCGATGCAATCAAATGGAAATCCAATTTGGTATATCAAATCGGGTCAAGAGGCTTTTACTGCATGGGCTCCGTTGCGTTTTGTAAAGCGTGGATGAATAAGCATAACGGTACTGGAATTGCTTATGCAGAGTAAATTTGTCAGCCAATTCTTGTCACCCATAGAGTGCACAGAAATAAGAGAATCAATCGAATCAGAAGTATGGGGCGGCGATGATTGGGGTAGAAAATCATGCAATCTACCTAATAACTTCAAAATAGAAGAAGAGATGAAAATTCAATATGGGGAAGACTTAGTATTTACATATGCAAAATGGGTTAGGTACTCAACACGATATGGCAGTCCGCACGTGCCGCCTCACGTGGACTCAAATCCATGCGCATACACATTTGACATTCAATTACGCTCAACGATTGGCTGGCCACTAGTTGTGAGCGGAACCGAGTTTTCCATGACCGATGGTGATGCCGTGCTATATATGGGAGAAGACCAACTGCACTGGCGACCGAAATACCCAACTAAAGACCCAATAAAATTTGTTGAAGTTGCCTTCTACCATTATGTAAAACCAAACCACTGGTCAATCACTGGTAGCATTACCCCACACGAAAATAATTTATTAGCCAAACAAAAAACACAAAACTTGCTAGAAGAGCACAAAAGCAGAATTGAGGGCGCTAAGTGAAGCAAACACTAGAACCACTTGATGTTTATTGGGCGCCATATTGGATGCAAACAAACATAGCGCAAGACATCAGCCACCTGTTCCCTTCTCCAAAAACCCTATACGAAGAGTGCTTGGAAAAACAAGTAAAAGACCCCGAACGATCCAATTTCATAAACTGCCCAGCTGTGTCCGAAAAGATGAAACATACGTATGTTTTCAGAACCATACAAGAAACAAAGGTTTCTTGGGATGGCGCAAATGTCGTTTATGAACCAAACCTAAAGTTGCCGGCACACGTGGAGCACTTACACGGGCCGACCATGGAAAACAATGAGCACTTCAATTACCACCATTGCTTATTGTTCTTCTCTTCAGAAAGCGTTATAGCAAGTATGACTGCTCCATATTTTGAGTTGCCAACCAGCCACAAATACGGAATGATTGTTCCTGGAGAATACGATATTGGCCAATGGTATCGACCAATGAACATAGAGTTCAACCTGTGGAGTGGAGTTACTTCACTACACGTCAATGCCGGTGATGCTTTATGTTATATTCAGTTTCACACAGACAGGCCCATACGGCTGCATCGGTATCATGTAACCGAAGAGTTAAGTACCCTTGCCATGTCATTGGTACACATTAGTCCTTTACGATTCCTTGCAAGATTGACAGAGAAGTATAAGATGTTCAACAATGCCCAACTTAGAACCCGTGTTCTAAAGGAAATAAGAAAGAATATAGAGGAGTAGACAATGTTGAAACCGTCCGAAATCATGCAAGTAACGCGCCGTTGGGGTAACAGGGCTTACTGGACCAAGGTAAACGCCATCGAGGCCTGGGCTTTCATGACCAAGATTTCAATTATTGTTCCAGGTCTCATCTTTGACAAACAATGGTGGTGGATGTACCTTTTTGCCCTTGCATCAAGCCTTGCTTTGATTATTACATCAACCATCAAAACTCTTCCGACAATCATTTGGTTTAATATCTGTTGGATCATTCTGGCAACCACGGCTATTGCAAAGCACTTTATATAAATTTGGTTGCTTGATTTAGAATTACCACTTACCGAGTGGGCAAACACCGATATCAGACGATAAGTGCCACCCATCAACAAAAGGGAAAACAAAATGTCACAGACATTCCGAGAAAATGAAAAGCGCTTGACCGAGGAGTGGGAAGCAAAAGGATACAAACTTGCTCCAGGTGAATCAATTGGTGATTACGTAATTATTCCAGGTGACGAAACGGACTGGTTGTTTTATCCCGTAATCAAATGGTTCAAGAAAAGGCTTGGTCGCTAATGAAACTCCTACACTTTCTGTAAACTTAGTTGCTTGATTTAGAATTACCATTTGCCGAGCGGACATACTGCTGCTGGGAGTTTGACTTTAAGTTTCATAAAGCAACCACACTCTTTGCACTGTTTGGTAGCCTTTAGTAAACTTGGGCACGCTTCACATATCGCATATCGAGATGATGCAATATCCTCGGAAACATGTTCAATATTGGGGTTCACTACATCCCATGGACGTGTGTTACCAAGTTTCTTTTTATATTCCTGCCAAGCGTTCGTCATAGAAAAAATCCATCAGACTTCCGATGGATCTGCTGGTGGGTTCCAATTTGTCCCATCAAAAGTCCAACCGTTTGTTATTTCATCAAAATTAGGGTGTGATTCTGGAATTTCAATAATTACTGGACCGCTTCTCATGACGGCACACAAGAGTTCATGGTTTGGGTGTGTTTCTGAAACTATAAGTGCTCCACCAAAATCACCATCTACAACGAAAGCAAACTTTATTTTGCTCATACTTTTCTCCTTTGTTCTAATTTCGACACCATATTATCGCCTTTTAGCCCTGATAGTAGAAACATGAACATCCACCAAAGAAATCTGTACATACGCCAGGGATGCTCGAGTGCTCACCGCAATTAGTGCAGTTTCCTTCACAGGAAGGTGGGGGAGGGCATGTTCCGCAATTACCTGTCCAACATGCCAAACTATCGCAGCATGCCCTATTCCACTGCCTATAAGTTGTGCCCGTGCACCCAGGGCAGTTACCAAATGGGTCATTCGCTGTTTGTATCCCACCATCTGTGTAACCCGTTGTGTCTCCACAAGTTCCCGGGCATGTCACCCCAGCACATGGGTCGGGTGGAACACCGCCACAGGTTGCGCTGTTTGATTCCACCGTCTGAACGGTTGAGCCATTACATCCATCTGATACGTTTCGCACGAGTGTGGTACCGCTGCAGTAGTTCCCCGAAGTGACCGTTCCTGCTGCAGGAGAGCCAGCACATGGGTCTGGTGGTGGAGGCTCAGGAGGTGAGGTTTCCGAACAGAAAACGGTGTCTGAATCTGCATAGCCAAATCTTTGAACTTTTAGATATGCAGAACGAGAGACACTGTAGCCAAGTCCTGTCCAGCCTTGACTATCGCCACTTGTGTCGTTCGGGCAAAAGCCACCAGCACAGTCAAAATAGTTGTAGAAATATAAACCGCTAGGGTTTGCAACATATGTTTGGTCAACTGTTTGCAAGTAATTGCTAAAGTCGATTCCTACCCGACCTTGTGTATCGTCGTCCATCGTAAATAGGGGGGTCGGTATCTTGCTGTGTAGCGGCGTGACGGAATTGGACGCCGAAGAATATGCACTCGTGCCAATCGTATTTACTGCGGCGACCCTAAATACGTACGCAAATCCGTTCGTCAAACCAGTGACAGTCACTGAAGTTGAGGTTGATACCCCATCAGAGAATGTTGTAAAAGTTGAACCACTGTCACTTGAATACTGGATTACATAATCGTTCAATGCCGGGCTTCCCAACATGACGGGGGCCGTCCAGCTGACTAATGCAGTGGTATTGCCATATGTACTTGGAAGACTCGCCGTTACAGATGTAGGTGCGCCAGGAACGAAGCCCATGCGGAAGCCAAACTTGTTAGTTGAGCCGCTTCCAATACGGTTTAAGAAGGGCATAGTTCATTACGCAAATTTCGTCTGGCTTGCGAGCACTGTGAATGCGGCGCTACCAGTTTTGATAATTGCTAACGTGTAAGCATCAATAGAACTGGCGTTTCCAGTTGCTGGTGCAGTCCCACCCATCCATTTTGGTGTCACTGCAGAACCATCGACCTGGAATACCGTGGGTCTTTTTTGCGTCGTTCCAATCGTTGCCAGAAAGGTTACAGTAGCAATTTGCCCTGTTGAAAGGGTGTCATTTAATGTGACACTGGATGTGCCACGGACATTAATTGTCCAGTCGTTGGTTGCATTACTCGTGTAATAAACCGTTGGGTTGGTACTGAAATCAATATTGATAGTTCCAGTTGAGGCAGATGCAACAATATTTGCTGTCTCTATAACCGTATTTATATCTGCCGTTGCAAGTGTTGCTTTGCCAGCAATAAAGTTTCCAGATGCATCACGAGCGACAATTGCTGAAGCAGTGTTTGCGTCGGTGGCTGTTGTGGCAGAGTTGGACACTTTTCCTGCCGTTGAAATAGTTGCAAGTTTTGTGTCAACAATCGCAGCCGAAGCACTTATGTCGGCATTAACAATAGACAAGTCGGATATGTTCGCCGATGTGACCGTGATTGCCGTTGGCAATGCTCCAGTGGCAAGCTTAGAAAGAGCAATTGCCGCAGAAGCAGAGATGTTTGCATCAACAATTGTGCCAGTGACAATTTGAGCAGAAGTAATACTGTTGGCAGCCGCAACAGGTGCTGCCTTCCAAGCAACCCCAGTAGCAGTTGTTGAGTCAGCGACAAGGGTTGTGTCATTTGCACCAACTGCCACTCGTGAGATTGTGTTTAATCCGGTTCCAACAACCAAGTCGCCCTTGGCTTGAACTTCACCGGTTACTGCTTCGGCACTGATGGAAACCCAGGCAGAGCCGCTGTAGTACTGGAGGGTGTTGGTCGAATCCAAGTAGCAAACACGGCCCTCTTCAAGCGTTGGCTCCCCACTACCGCCAAAGGCGGCATCACGAACGGCGGCACTAGCAAAGCGAGCCACAACCTGATCTTGGAGGTATGTATTGACCAACGTCGCCGTCAGGACTTCACCTGCCTGAAATACTCGTACTCCTGCTCCAGCCATTTTAACCTCCGATAAACCCTACATTAGTTTTTTCTGTCCCACAAGCACTTGTATGTCATAATATCTGTAACGAAATTCAGAGAGGGGCAAGTTTTGAATTTCTCGCTACGGCGTCTATTCCCTATTGTATCAGTAGTCTCATTGACCCTAATGTCAATTCTTGGTGTGTATTCGCCAGTTAAGGCATTGTCGCCTGTTTTTGAGTCAACTGCGGCAGCAAAGGTAACCCTAGGTTCATTGGCAAGCCGAACCCAATGTGCAGTTCTAGGCAAGCAGGGGATTGGTCCGTACACAATGACCGGCACCGACGCCAGTTCTAACAGTTCATACTCCTATGTAACCGACAAGAACTACACGCAAACGGAGCAGTTGTACGAAGGTCAAGAATCGCCTACCCAGACCTTGTCTTACACCACATCTACAGGACAAACATATTCTGGACGTAGTGGAGTAATTCGCCTCCAGTCTTCGGGTCAGATTTCCTATGGCAACACTTGTAACGGTCACGGAACATTCGGTTCGGCGTTTGGACCAGAAGTATGGACAGAGCCGTTTCCTGCCACAGCGAATCAATCAATTTCTTTTGACTGGGCTGCTGCTGGTGGTTGGGATGACTACGAAGCGTATGGATACTTGGTTCAGGTTTCGGCAAGCGGGAACACATATGACTATGGCTCTAGTGCTACTTCAACCCTAGTTTCATACGGACGTGGGCAAAACCAGGGCTGGGTTACGTCTACCGGAGTAGTTCCATCTAATGGTTATTACAGATTCAGGTTTGTGAATGGTTCCTATGATGCAACTGGCGGTAAAGCCCTTGGTGCGTCAATGTATATTGACTCAGCAATATCTGTAGCCAGCGCGAACACTATTACCTTTGCTCAGCCTGCCGACATAGTCACTTCTTCATCAAACCAGACATTTACCGTTTCAGCGACTGCCACTTCTGGGTTATCGGTTACGTTTACATCGATCACTACAGGCAAGTGCACCGTTGGTTCATCAACCGATAGCGGTGGAACTTCAACTGCGACAGTGACGGTGTTGGCTAGTCAAACAGGAACCTGCACCATCTCGGCAAATAGTTCTTCTAATAACTCATATGTAGCAGCAGCCACGGTGAGCCAGTCGTTCACTCTCGTTGCAGGGTCTACGGCTCCAACAACATCTGGTGGAACATCAATGTCCGGAACTGTTGCATCCGGAAATACTTTGACCGCAGTCGATGGAACTTGGGGTGACGGTGGCGCTGCTATAACTGCGACAACTTATCAGTGGCAATCATGTACTCCTGCTTCGTGTACTTGGACAAATATATCTGGCGCAACATCTTCAACATATGTAATTATTTCAGATGATGTTGCAAAACAAATACGAGTAGCCGTAACTAAGACCAATTCAATTGGTTCACTAACAGCAAACTCGGCTGCATCAATCACGGTCACTGCGGCATATCTTAATGCGGTCACAAACCTGACGGCTGTTGCAAACGCAGACGGAAGTGTTGACCTTGACTGGGATGCGTCGGCGGCAAGTAATACCGCCATCTACGCTTACTCGGTTAGTTTCTATGACCTAACCGTGATTGGTGGAGCCACGTCAGGCGGCTGGGGAGTTTGGACTAATCAAGGAACCAACTACTCGTTAAGCACTGGAATGTTCTCTGGAAGTAATCCCGTCACGACTGGATACGGACCTGTTCGTTTTGGTATCAAAGCGGGAAATCAAAGTTGCTTTTCTAATGCAGGCGTAGGTCCATGTGTGTACGGTCCTGAAGTAACTGTTGATGCAACCGTTGTTGACCCAACTCCAGTAACTACTACTTCTTCTACTACTACAACCAGTACTACAACTACTTCTACTACTACGACTACTACGACTATCGCTGTGCCTGTTTATGTTCCGCCAGTAGTAACTACTACTGTTTATGTACCGCCAGTTGTTGTTATTCCACCTGTTGATACTGGGACGACCAGTACGAGCGTCGTTCCTGTCGTCGTGACTCCCCCAAACGGTACAACAGTGCCACTCCCGCAATACCCAGAACCTGAGACAGAATCCACAACGGTGACGCTTCCTGTAGGAACATTACCTGGAATCGAATTGCCAGCAATAGTAATTCCACCAGTTGGAACAGAACCCGGAACGGTAGTAGTAATAATTCCATCAGATGAGGTTACCCTCCCAGAAGCAGGAGAAGCAATATCTACAGGAGAACTTGCGGGTATTTTAGATACTGCATTCACTCCAGGTGCATCAACAGAGGAAATGACTGAAGTTCTTGATGGACTCCTTGACGCCGATTTGACTGGCAAGCAGTTTGACGCAGTCGTAGATGCAACCCTTGGTTCACTTGACGAACCAGGTGCAGATGTTGGTGCTGTTATTGATTCATTCCTGGGAGCCGACTTAAGCGATAAAGAATTCACAAAGGTTCTTGATGCGGTGTTCTCCGAAGATGTATCTGACGAAGTTTTCACCGAAGCACTAACAACAATGCTTGATGCCGAATTGAGTGATAAAGAGTTTGACAAAGTTCTTGATGCCGCATTCTCAAAAACAACATCTCCTGAAGCCATGGTTTCTGCACTCAGTTCAATCTTTGATGGTCCAGCAAGTGGTGGGGATATTTCAAAAGTAATGGGTGCGGTCTTTGACGAAGACATTTCTGCCGAGGACACAAAAGCTGTACTTGGAGACTTGCTTCAAACGACTCTGAGCAAGTCAGAAGCAGAAGCAGTGTTTGACAACGTGTTTGACAGTGACCTCTCGGATGCAGAAACCATTGACCTCATCGTCGATGTTTTGAAGGACGAACTCACAGCAGAGTTATTGGGCTCTGTTCTTGGTGCGGTCTTTGACGAAGAAGTAAGCACCGAAGTTTTGGTTGAAACCTTTACTGCCGTCTTGGGTAATGAATTAAATGCCGAATCAGTCGGTGTCATCGTTGATGTCCTTGAGTCAGAGTCAATTACAAATAACCAGGTATCACAAGTGGTTGATTTAATTGTCAGCCAGGATGGGGGTGTCAATAGTGACCAAGCCACAGAACTGGCAACAAGCGCCAAGGTGCTTGAAAGCATTGACAGTGAACAAGCAACGGCAGTGTTTGATGCGGTCGTTGTTGCCGAGGTCTCGGAAGAAGCAGGTGCACAGATTGCCGAGGCACTTGCGGACGCACCAACCGATGTAAAAGAATCTTTTGAAGAAGAAATCAACGTGTTCGCTGGCGTGTTTGACACCTATGTCGCTTTAGGTTCCAAGATTGATGTCGGTGATCGTAGAACGGTTCTTGCTGTTGGGGCAGCCACGGCCATTGTTGGGGCGATAGGAGCCTCTGGTGCACTTTCCCCTTCCTCTGGCCCCAACGGTCCTTCTAGTGGCACTGGAAGCAGTTCTGGTGGTTCTGGCGGCCCTGCGTCGGCAGGTGGCGATGTTGCGGCTCGCAGAAATGAAGAAGAGGAAATGAGTGGAGAAATTGCATGGGATGGACTGGAGTGGATAAAGAACATGAGCATTTTTAGGTATAATAGTGGAGTACGAGTTTTAGACTGGGGTATGGCTATGAAAAAATTCAGTTACGGTCTGATCAACCTTGGCTTCACCATCTCGGGTTCATTGATTGTTTATCTGACCCTTTCGGGAAGTATCCAAAAAATTGCTGGTATCTCCTCGGCATTAGCCCTTGTTGGCGCTCTGTATCTCCATATGAAAGAGCCTGAATGAAATGGCGCAAATACAAAATGTATTACTTAGGATTCTTGCTACTTTTGCTGCTTCTGGTCTAGGGGTTATTGGTGCTGGAGCAATCGCTGGAGTCCCCATTTGGAAGGCTTGCTTTATGGCAGGTATAGCAGGAGTGGCCTTTGTTGTAGAGGGTTTATCAAGGTCTTTCTTGGACGATGGAAAACTCACTCTTGCAGAGATCAATGATGTATTCAACAAGGTTGACGGAAAAGACAAGGATTCAAAATGAGCAAAGTTGCTTGGAACATAATCGTTCCTGTCAAACAGCCAAAAGACCTCAAGGGCATCGCTCCTGGGAAACTTCCAGACAGTCTTTTGCGACCATCGGTTGGTGGCGGGAAACTTCATTGGTTGGCCAACGCTGCATGGGGTGCAATGGTTGCGGCAGCAAAAGCAGATGGCATCGAACTAAAACCGACTTCCTCGGCAGACATGTATCGAACCTATGAGTCGCAACTTTCAGCTTTTAAAACGCGCTACACAACCACTCCGAACGGAAACTCAACTAGAACTTTTGAGGGAAAGAAGTGGTATAAAAAGGAAGAAAAACTTGCGAGTCTTGCCGCACCGGGCACATCGCAACATAACAGCGGACTCGCTGTCGATGTTCACTCTGCCGGAGAACCAAAGCGTTTGAATTGGCTTATTGCCAATGTGCGCAAATTTGGATTCTCTTGGGAAGTGGTGCCAGAAGAACCATGGCATTTAAGGTATACAGAGGGCGATAACCCTCCAGCAGCCGTTGCCGAGCACATGTCAGCAAGTGGCATCTCGGCTCCGGTGGCAGGTGCGACACCCGACATCGCATCTGCTACTTCTACAGCCACCAAAGACGATGGGGGCGATCTTGACCCAGGCGACAGTGGTCCACGAGTAACGAAACTACAAGAAGAACTTGCAGAGCGTGGTTTTTACAAAGGCGCACCAGATGGACAGTTTGGACCAAAGACGGTTGCGGCCGTGGTTGCATACAAGACGGCAAAGGGTTACGGACCTGGGGACAAGGCTGGCAAGCGAGTTCTTGATGACCTTGGTATCGGTTTATAGAACATGATCGAAATAGTCGCAGCCGCCGTAGGTGCTATTTCCCTTGTTGTTGTTGCGATTGTTGAGCGCCGCACACGTACCGACGATCAACGGTGGGCACTAAACACTAAAGAACACGAGTCACTAGTAGGTCGAATTGAAACCATGGGTAGCGGCCTTGGGCGCTCGTTGGACAGGGTTGAAAGCAATCTAACCATACACATCAATCGTCTTGAAAATGCCAATGCCTTACAGGACAAGGTTTTATTTGAACACCTCGCTTCCCACGCTGAGTTGGAAGTTGCTAGATATACAAGCCCCCAAAACCTCAATGAACCAGCCCCTATTAAGCGCCGAAAAAGTAAGCCCTAGTTTATGGGTAAGCAAAAAAACAAGTCAGCTAAAGGCTCTCAGCAACGAGAACGACTAAACCCTACTACTGGTTCGGTTGAAACAATCACTGGAACCAAGGCTGGAAAGCGTCGTTCAAGACTCCCTTCTGGTCACCCCCTTCGCACCCATGACCTTCATGGCAAAAAGGATAAGCGAACCGACTAATATACTTTCGTGAGCATTCTGAACGAAGCCAACATGAATTGGCACGACGACGGTCATTGGATGACCGTACAAATCATTGGACCCGAACTAAAAGTCACGAGTATTAATTGCCCGCATAGCAACGATCCCACCAAGCCATGTCGCCATCCTCGTCATGGTTGTATTGTTGAGACGTTTATCAACCGCTACGGCCTTGACTGCAATGTTGGGTCGTGTCCTGCTACGAGCCCCATAACATTATGTTGGACCAATGTCGGTGATTTTGAAGACATTGAACTCATGCAAATATGGGTGATACCGAGAAATGATGATGTTTTTGGATCTTGGCTACAAATACAAAACAGGTAACCGTGTCTAAACACTTGATGTGTTATTGTTTAGGACAAGCGGGGAAAATGACCAACCACATGTAAGGGGCTTGTATATGCCAAGTAATAGCAAGGATACATCACTAGCCGAACTTCTGTTAGGCGCTATCAATGAAGAGAAAACTTGCAGGTTTCAAACCGTGCTGAGTGCTCTGTCAGACGAAGAACAGGTCGCCTTGGGGGCCGCACTAAGAAGCAACCTACCCACCAGTAAGATAGTCAGAATACTTGATGGTGGCGGACACAAAGTAAATAGGATTTTTCTTGCCGAGAAGCGTAAGTGCTATACAGAATCGGAGAAGTGCTTATGCCGAACACAGACAAAGTAAATTCAAGCCGTGTTGCTGAACTCTTGGCAAAAGAAGTCAAAGAGATAGACGACAAAGGGATACGTGGCAAGAATGTTCAAGCCATAGCTGAACTATTTGAGAAGCGTGGTATTGACCCAGCAGAGGTAGGTGACCTCAAAAGGGTGTCGTTCTACCAAACGGTGGTCAAAAGTGAGGAAGGCGAACCACAGATCGTCGATCTCACAGCCGTTCAGTTCGTGCCCTCGTGGGACAGTGGTCCTAAGTGGCCTGTAATCGTTCCTGGTCCTAGTTACACGATACCAAAAGCGACGACAAAAGTCCGGAAGGGCACTAGCTTCCGAACTGCCGTAATTGTGCCTGATATACAAATCGGTTTCTACCGAGGAGTTGATGGAACCCTTGAGCCAACTCACGACGAAGCGGCCATATCGGTGGCTTTGGCGATGATTGCCGACATTGATCCAGACGAAGTTGTATTGGTTGGCGACAACTTAGACCTTCCTGAGATGGGCAAGTATCTCTGTTACCCCACCTACCAGCAAACCACGCAGGCTTCGATTGACCGTGCCGCGCTGTTGTGTGCTCAGTTACGCAAGGTAGCACCCGATGCAACCATCACATGGTTGGCAGGAAACCACGAAGAACGCATGCCTAAGTACCTTGCTACCAATGCAATGGCGGCATATGGACTCAAGCGAGCCAACCAACCAGAGTCTTGGCCAGTGCTTTCGGTGCCATTCCTCGTACGAATGGACGAGTACAACATCACCTACAAGCCTGGATACCCAGCTGCTGACTACTGGCTAAACGAAAAACTGAGAGTTATCCACGGCGACCGAGTCAAGTCCGGTGGATCGACTGCCCACGTATATCTTAACCAAGAAAAGACTTCCGTCATCTACGGACACATTCACAGGATTGAGACTGCGTACAAAACTAGAGAAGACTATGACGGCCCAAGAACCATCATGGCTGCAAGTCCAGGTTGTCTTGCTCGCATCGATGGTGCCATTCCCTCGACCAGAGGCGGTGTGGATCTTGACGGACGACCGCTCACTCGCCATGAGAACTGGCAACAAGGTCTTGGTGTGGTCACCTACGAAAAAGAGGGCGAAGCCAAATTCACCTATGAGTGCATCCCAATCTACGGTGGCTGGGCAATGCGACAAGGCAAGGAGTACGCAGCATGAGCGAGTACGAACCTCCTACGCCTGTAAATGACGAGGTTGTTCAGGCACTACAGGAACTGAGCGACATGGGTCTTGTTGAGATAGTCGGGATAACACCTGACGGCGACTGGCTTTACGCATCAACCGAAGCAGGCAAGAAAGTCCTTGACATCTGGGAAGACTAACCCATGACTACAATTATTGGTATTCAGGGTGATACATATGCGGTGATATGCGCTGACTCGCGTGTAACAGAGGTTGACTACGACGGTACAGCCACGCAATCCATGAGCCTGAAAGAGATTGGCTTCAAGATTGCCCAAAACGGTAGATACCTTATGGGTGTTGCTGGCGATGTGCGAGCGATAAACATATTGACCCACTCGTTCAATCCTCCAACCCCACCAACAATACTCAGGGGAAGGAAGCTTGATCACTTCATAACCACCAAGTTCATTCCGTCATTGAGGGTGTGTTTTGATATTGAAGGGTATTCAAACCCTCACACCGAAAGTTCTGTGCACCAAGCAGAACAGAGTTCAATCATTATGGTGGCGATAAACGGAACGATATACGTTATCGACGGTGACTATGCATGGCTTAGTGATGCCTTTGGGGTGTATGCAATAGGTTCTGGTGCTCAGTTTGCCTTGGGGTCACTTGCTACAGCAATGCCTTCCGGTGGCAAGGTTGGACTGCGAACAGCAAAGCAAGCAGCCCTCAAAGCAATTGCAGTGGCTGGCCGATATGACCCAGGGACGGCGGCGCCATATCAAGTTCTCGTTCAAGATGCCCCAGAGCGACCTTCCAAGAAGGCAGCAACCAAGAGGGTAGCAACAAAGAAGTAGGTACCCGTTTAGCATTGTCTCATCTACTAGGTTGTAGATCAAATGACAAAGGCTAAAAACACTAAAGTAACATCATCTACGGAGTACACAACTGACTATGTCAAGGTTGCTGCTATGCAATCAAAAGGTGGAAACAAATGGATGGATAGAGCCGCTTGCAAAGGTAAAACAAACTTGATGTTCCCTAAAGAACACAAGGACATTACGTATATCGCAGAAGCAAGAGCACTTTGTCGCGAATGTCCGGTAAAGACCCCATGTTTAGCATATGCACTTCAGTATCCAACAGCAGATATACACGGTGTATGGGCAGGTTTAACCTCGAGGCAACTGGCGGCGAAACAAAAAGCATTGGGGATCAAACCAGTGAAACCAACCTTGGCACAACTATGGGGTGACTAGTAAGCTCTGAGATTACAGGTGAGGCAAATACCAATACCATCGTGATCAACGATGTCCTCTTTACAACGACCCTTACGTTTACCGCAAGGCATAAGAACTGGCTCACGGTTAATGACTGCTTGTAACTCGGTATAAGAATCAGGAAGGGAATACTGTCCTGTAGGTGAAGGGGCAATACCTTCTTTAGAATCCAACATACGGCGAACTGCCATAAGCACCCACTGGTTCATACTTATGCCTTGATCGGCGGCGGCATTGAAGATGTCTTGTTTCAAACGCCCCAAACAGCGAAGCGACAGAGAGTACGTTCTATCTGAATACCGAGGGAACTCTGCCTTACGACCCATCACGCCTCATAAGGAGCATGAGGTACTCAGTCATAGAGCAACCCCAGTTCTCAGAGCGCTCAACGAGAATGTTCTTCTCTTCAGCAGTTAGCCGTATGGTGAGAGTAGACCACTTACCAGTAGCTTTCTTAGGCTTACGACCCCTAGGCTTTCTGCCACTCACCGCACCACTCCCAAGGACTTACTACTGGTTGAGTCTGTTTAGACTTGCCACCCGATGTGTACAGAACAGGGGGATACCTACGACAATACCCAGGCCCAATATCTGCTTCAAACCCTTCAAACAGAGCACGGTCAAAGTACATACAGGTAGAGCACTCTTTCTCCCTGAATGCCACCAATGGTTCATTGACTATGGACATGGCTAGAACTTACCACAGATATCATTGGGGTCATACACCACCGTCAATCTGAAAGGGACAAAAAACCTTTTCTTCGCCGGGTGTTTTGATTTTCCCGAAACTTTGTCGTCGGGCAGCACGGTGCGTATACCGTATTGCCGGGTGAAAAAGCAAGCCGATCTATTGCCGGGTGAAAAATCGAGACCGTATCCAGGTTCTTTACCGGCAGATGGTAACCACTGACAGTGGCTGACCCGGCGTTAGGCGTCACTCTTTGAGGGGGACTTACAGACCATCGGCACGGATCTAGAGGTGTGGGCCTGCTTGTTACCACACGTTACCTCTGAGGCCTTCACGAACAGGACGGTCTTCTCTTTACACTCAGGGCATACCCATACAAATCTCTTGGCCATCTCATCTACCACCGTCTATTGCCGGGTCATACATAACCAGCAAACATACACCAGCCGGTATTACTGGGAGTGCAACCTAGTTAGTTAGGTGTACCTAATAGTCGGGCTGGGGAGATTTGAACTCCCGACCTCTTGCCCCCCAGGCAAGCGCGCTAACCAAACTACGCTACGGCCCGTTGTACTCACTGGCTTACTTCTCATCCACCACCGTCGGTGTTATAGGGAACTGAATGACTG
>Ga0209768_10000664_pt1 | contig 22769 bp, 29 predicted proteins | sample LauGreSBDMM110SD_3_FD_187564 | JGI IMG/M metagenome (GOLD analysis project Ga0209768, IMG submission 187564) | Freshwater lake microbial communities from Lake Michigan, USA - Sp13.BD.MM110.SD (SPAdes) (version 2) | ecosystem: Environmental > Aquatic > Freshwater > Lake | place: Lake Michigan... | reverse complement strand
CCTGTGGTTTGACCGCCCAGACCACGAGTTGCGATGCACTCAGATCGGGGCCCGCGTGTTCGTGGCAATTCACCCCCAAGCTGTGTTGCAAATGCGCACGGGTGGCGGCCAGCGGATCCACCACATGAATTTGGGACGGGTTCATGCCTTGTTTAAGCCAGCCGGTGATCAAGGCCTGGGCCATATTGCCCCCGCCTATCAAGCTCATGGGCACAAGTGAAGAAGTGGAATTTGTCATGGTCTGCGCCAGTGGACGGCAGATCGCCGCAGCGGGATTGTCGATCAAGCCGCCATGGTCTGGCGCACCGCCTTGTCCCAGTCGGCCATCCGGGCAGCGGCTTGGTCGCGCGACATGGTCGGCTCAAAGGCGCGCTCTACCCGCCAGCGCGAGCTGAGTTGCTGCGGGCTTTGGTAAATACCGATGCCCAAACCCGCCAGATAAGCCGCGCCAAGTGCGGTGGTTTCAATCACTGCCGGTCTGAGCACGGGTATGCCCAACAAATCCGCCTGAAACTGCATCAGCAAGTCGTTGACGCAGGCCCCGCCGTCCACTCGCAGCTCGGTGACCGATTGTGCGGCGTCCCGGTTCATGGCGTGCAGCAAGACTGCGCTTTGAAAAGCGATGCTCTCCAGTGCAGCGCGGGCAATATGAGCCATCGTCGTGCCGCGCGACAAGCCTGTCATGGTGCCGCGCGCATCGGCCTGCCAATACGGCGCGCCCAAACCGGTGAACGCAGGCACCAGCACCACGCCGCCTGCGTCCGGCACGCTCTCGGCCATCGCCTGCACATCAGCGCTTTGGTCAAACGCGCGCAAACCGTCGCGCAGCCACTGCACCACCGCCCCGCCGATGAACACACTTCCCTCCAACGCATAGCCGGGCGTCGCGTTTGTTTGCGCTGCGCTGGTGGTGATCAAACCGTGGTGGCTGGTTTGGCATTCGACGCCGGTATGCATCAGCATGAAGCAACCGGTGCCGTAAGTGTTTTTCACCTGACCCGCGCTGAAACAGCCTTGGCCGAACAAGGCGCTTTGCTGGTCGCCCGCCATACCGCTAACGGGCAAAGCCGCGCCCAGCCATTCGGTTTGTGTGTGAGCAAAGAGACCGGCAGAGGGCTGTACCCGGGGCAAAACCCGGTGCGGGATATTGAACAATTCCAGCAACTCCGTGTCCCAGTCGTTGGTGTGTATGTTGAACAACATAGTGCGCGAGGCATTGCTGACATCGGTGGCGTGCACCGCGCCGCCGCTTAGTTGCCACAGCAGCCAACTGTCAACGGTGCCGAAGGCGAGTTCGCCGCGCTCGGCCATGGCGCGCGCGCCGGGCACATGGTCGAGCAGCCATTGCAGTTTGGTGGCGGAAAAATAAGCGTCTATCAGCAAGCCGGTTTTTTGCTGTACCAAGGGCGCGTGCCCGGCCTCTCTTAAGCGCTTGCAGGCGGGTTCGGTGCGGCGGTCTTGCCAGACGATGGCGTTGTGCAAGGCCTGGCCGTTGTCGCGTCGCCACAGCAGCGTGGTTTCGCGCTGGTTGGTGATGCCCACACCGGCAATGTCAGTGGAGGCAATGCCTGCTTGAGCTATAGCTTGGCGGGCCGTGGCCAGTTGGCTGCGCCAGATGTCTTGTGGGTCGTGTTCCACCCAACCCGGCTGCGGGTAAATTTGCGACAGTTCTTGTTGCGCACTGGCGATGATGTCGCCATGCTCGCTGAAGACCAGGCTGCGCGAACTGGAAGTGCCTTGGTCTAAGGCTATTAAATACTTCATAAGTACTCTTTTGGGTACAAACACAGAAAATGCTTCGAATATTCTTCAAAGCGGCTTCAAACTATGCCATAATTGCGGGCTCTGCTTTTCGAAAGGCAGGGAATCACGCCCAAACAAATGCACGGCAAATGGTTTGAAGTGCAGATGACGGGCCCAAGACTGATCGCATATGTAACAGCCTATTGTGGGCCGGGCAGATGCGGTACAAGTTGGGAAACAGAAATGATCCAGACAGAATCCAGATTAGAAGTCGCCGACAACACCGGTGCGAAGTCCGTTTTGTGCATCAAGGTGCTCGGCGGATCCAAGCGTCGTTATGCCAGCGTGGGCGACATCATCAAAGTAAGCATCAAGGAGGCTGCTCCGCGCGGCCGTGTCAAAAAAGGCGAAATTTACAGTGCCGTGGTGGTTCGTACCGCCAAGGGTATTCGCCGTGGCGATGGCTCGCTGGTCAAATTTGACAGCAATGCCGCCGTGTTGCTTAACGCCAAACTCGAGCCTATCGGCACGCGTATCTTCGGACCGGTCACGCGCGAACTGCGTACCGAGCGCTTCATGAAGATCGTTTCCCTGGCTCCCGAAGTTCTCTGAGGACCCGCCCATGAACAAATTACGCAAAGGCGATGAAATCATCGTCATCACAGGTCGCGACAAAGGCAAGCGTGGCACGATTTCCTTGCGCCAGGACGACTCGCACCTTGTCATCGATGGCATCAATATGGTGAAAAAGCACACCAAACCCAATCCCATGGCCGGCACCACCGGTGGCATTGTTGACAAAACCATGCCTATCCACCAGTCCAATGTCGCCATTTACAACGCCACCACCGGCAAAGCCGATCGCGTGGGCATCAAGATCAATTCCGACGGTTCGAAGGTTCGCATCTTCAAGTCCAGCGGCGAAATTATCAAGGTTGCATGAACATGGCACGACTCCAACAACACTATCGTGAAAAAGTGGTTCCTGATTTGACCGCCAAGTTCGGCTACAAATCTCTTATGGAAGTGCCGCGTCTGACCAAGATCACCTTGAACATGGGTGTGTCAGAAGCGGTAGCCGACAAAAAAGTCATGGAACACGCCGTCGGCGACTTGTCCAAAATTGCCGGTCAAAAACCCGTTGTCACCAAGGCCCGCAAGGCCATCGCCGGTTTCAAAATCCGCGAACAGCAGCCCATCGGTTGCATGGTCACTTTGCGCGGTGTGCGCATGTACGAATTTCTCGATCGTTTCGTCACCGTGGCTCTGCCGCGCGTACGTGACTTCCGCGGTATTTCCGGCCGGGCGTTTGACGGTCGCGGCAACTACAACATCGGCGTGAAAGAGCAAATCATTTTTCCCGAGATCGAGTACGACAAGGTTGATGCCCTGCGCGGTCTCAACATCAGTATCACCACCACGGCCAAGACCGACGATGAGTGCAAAGCACTGCTCGCCGCTTTCCGTTTCCCGTTCAAGAACTGAGGTGCCCTGTGGCTAAAGTAGCTTTGATCGAGCGCGAGCTCAAGCGTGACAAACTGGTCGCCAAGTACGCGAAAAAACACGCGGAACTGAAAGCAATTTCAACCGACTTCAAGCGCAGCGACGAAGAACGTGCCGCTGCCCGTCTGGAATTGCAAAAGCTGCCGCGCAATGCCAATCCCACGCGCCAGCGCAATCGTTGTGCCATCACCGGTCGCCCTCGCGGCACCTTCCGTCAATTTGGTTTGGGTCGCGCCAAGATCCGTGAAATGGCCTTCGCAGGCAATATTCCCGGCATCACCAAAGCCAGCTGGTAAGCAGGCAGGAGAAATTCAATATGAGCATGAGTGATCCCATTGCCGACCTGTTGACGCGTATCCGTAACGCGCAGATGGTGGCTAAGCCGACAGTGTCGGTGCCGTCCTCCAAGGTCAAAATTGCCATCGTCCAGGTGTTGAAGGAAGAGGGCTATATCGACGGCTTTCACGTCAAAACCGACGCAGGCAAATCCGAACTGGAAATTTCCTTGAAGTATTACGCAGGCCGTCCCGTGATCGAGCGCATAGAGCGCGTGTCACGCCCCGGATTGCGTGTTTACAAAGGGCATGATGCCATTCCGCAGGTGATGAACGGTTTGGGTGTGGCGATTGTCACCACCCCCAAAGGCGTCATGACCGATCGCAAAGCACGCGCCACCGGCGTGGGCGGCGAAGTTCTTTGCTACGTGGCTTAAGGGAGAAACACAGATGTCCCGCGTTGCCAAAATGCCTGTCACCATTCCAGCCGGAGTGGACGTGACCATGAACGAACAACACATCAGCGTCAAAGGCGCCGGTGGTCAACTCTCTATTGCCAACAACGCCCTGGTCAAGGTGATTCGTCAAGGCGAAAGCATGACTTTCGAAGCTGCCGACGAATCCCGTGAAGCCAATGCTATGAGTGGCACCTTGCGCCAGTTGGTCAACAACATGGTGGTTGGCGTCACCAAAGGCTTTGAGAAAAAACTCAATCTGGTTGGGGTGGGCTACAAAGCTGCTGCCCAAGGCGCTAAATTAAACTTGGCTGTTGGTTATTCGCATCCGGTCAATATCGATATGCCTTCCGGTATCAAGGTGGAAACGCCTACGCCGACCGAGGTCATCATCAAAGGTGCAGACCGTCAACGTGTCGGTCAGATCGCCGCTGAAATTCGCGCTGTTCGTCCGCCCGAGCCCTACAAAGGCAAAGGCATCCGTTATTCGGACGAAAAGATCACGATCAAAGAGACCAAGAAGAAATAAGGAGCTGCCACATGCTAAGCAAAAAACAGCAGCGTCTGCGTCGCTCGCGTCAAACCCGTATCCGTATCGCCACCCAAGGCGTTGCGCGTTTGATGGTCAACCGCACCAACTTACATATTTATGCCAGCGTCATTTCCGGCGACGGCACCAAGGTGATTGCCACCGCCTCAACAGCTGAAGCCGACGTTCGCAAGAGCTTGGGCGCTGTGGGCAAAGGCGGTAACCAAGCGGCAGCTGAAGTCATCGGCAAGCGTATTGCCGAAAAAGCCAAAGCCGCGGGTGTGGAGAAAGTCGCTTTCGATCGTTCAGGCTTTGCCTACCACGGTCGCGTCAAAACATTGGCAGATGCCGCGCGCGCTGCCGGCCTGCAGTTCTAACAGTCACGGATACACAACATGGCAAAAGTTCAAGCAAAAATGCAAGACGACAGTCGTGACGACGGTCTGAAGGAAAAAATGATCGCGGTCAACCGCGTCACCAAAGTGGTCAAGGGCGGTCGAATTCTCGGCTTCGCTGCACTCACTGTGGTCGGCGACGGCGACGGTCGCGTCGGCATGGGCAAAGGCAAATCCAAAGAAGTGCCGGCTGCTGTGCAAAAGGCCATGGAAGAGGCCCGCCGCAACATGCATAAAGTGTCTTTGAAAAACGGCACGATTCACCACAATGTCACCGGCCACCACGGCGCGGCCAATGTGCAAATGGCGCCCGCCCCCAAGGGTACCGGCATCATCGCCGGCGGTCCCATGCGTGCGGTGTTCGAAGTCATGGGCATCACAGACATCGTGGCCAAAAGTCATGGTTCATCCAATCCCTACAACATGGTGCGTGCCACGTTGGATGCATTGATCAAATCCACCACCGCCTCCGAAGTGGCGGCCAAACGTGGCAAGAGCGTCGAAGATCTCTTCGTCTAATCCGGGAGCAGCGACATGACCACATCTACTTCAACCGTCAAAGTGCAATTGGTGCGCAGCCCCATCGGCACCAAAGAATCCCACCGCGCCACTGTGCGCGGCCTGGGTTTGCGCAAAATCGGCAGCACCAGCGAATTGCAGGACACACCTGCAGTGCGCGGCATGATCAACAAGATCAGCTACCTGGTCAAAGTTCTCTAAAGGCCACAGCCATGCAACTCAATGAAATCAAGCCCGCAGACGGCTCTCGCAAAAACCGCCGCCGTGTCGGCCGCGGTATTGGCTCCGGTCTGGGCAAAACCGCCGGTCGCGGTCACAAAGGTCAAAAGTCACGCTCAGGCGGCTACCACAAAGTAGGTTTTGAAGGCGGTCAAATGCCTTTGCAACGCCGTCTGCCCAAGCGCGGTTTCAAATCCCGCACCTTGCGCTACAACGAAGAAGTCACATTGGCCTCTTTGCAGGTGCTCGAATCCACAGACATCGACATGCTCACTTTGAAGACCGCCGGTCTGATCAGCCAGATGGCCAAAGTTGTCAAGGTCATCAAGACCGGCGAAATCACGCGCGCTGTCAAATTGCACGGCATCGGTGCTACCGCTGCGGCCAAATCCGCTATCGAAGCCGTCGGCGGCTCCATCGCGTAATCACCAAGGAAGAATCAATTGGCAACCGGCGCAACCATGGGTAAAGCAGACAAGTACGGAGACTTGCGTCGCCGGCTCGTCTTTTTGCTGCTCGCGCTGGTGGTTTATCGCTTAGGCACACACATTCCTGTGCCGGGCATTGACCCCAACCAATTGCAACAGCTCTTCAAAGGCCAGGAAGGCGGCATTCTCAGCCTATTCAATATGTTCTCCGGCGGCGCCTTGTCGCGCTTCAGTATTTTTGCGCTCGGCATCATGCCTTACATCTCTGCGTCCATCATCATGCAGTTGATGTCGTATGTGGTGCCCAGCATGGAAGCGCTCAAAAAAGAAGGCGAAGCCGGACGCCGCAAAATCACCCAGTACACCCGTTACGGCACCTTGGGTCTGGCTGTGTTCCAGTCACTCGGTATCGCAGTGGCGCTCGAATCCTCCGCCGGTCTGGTCAATGTACCCGGCATGGGTTTTCGCATCACCACCATGGTGTCGTTGACTGCAGGCACCATGTTTTTAATGTGGTTGGGTGAGCAAATCACTGAGCGCGGTCTGGGCAACGGCATCTCCATCATTATTTTTGCCGGCATCGCAGCAGGTCTGCCTCAGTCTATCGCCGGCTTGCTTGAGTTGGTGCGCACCGGCGCCATGAGCATCATCATCGCCTTGTTGATCGTCATTCTGGTGGCGGGTATCACTTACTTCGTGGTATTCGTCGAGCGCGGACAAAGAAAGATTTTGGTCAACTATGCGCGCCGGCAAGTCGGTAACAAGGTGTATGGCGGACAGTCTTCGCATTTGCCTTTGAAGCTGAACATGTCCGGCGTCATTCCCCCGATTTTTGCTTCGTCCATTATTTTGCTGCCCTCGACCATCGTCAGTTGGTTCAGCGCAGGTTCCAGCCTCAATTGGCTGAAAGACATTTCCGCTGCTTTGTCGCCTGGTCAACCTCTGTACGTGATGTTGTATGCCGTGGCCATCATCTTCTTCTGCTTTTTCTACACAGCGCTGGTGTTCAACAGCCGTGAAACCGCAGACAACTTGAAGAAAAGCGGTGGCTTCATTCCCGGCATACGCCCGGGAGATCAGACTGCCAAATTCATCGACAAAATTTTGCTGCGCCTGACATTGGCCGGTGCCATCTACATCACGTTTGTGTGTCTGGTGCCCGAATTTCTGATCCTCAAGTACAACGTGCCGTTCTATTTTGGCGGCACCTCATTGCTGATTATTGTGGTGGTCACCATGGACTTCATGGCCCAGGTACAAAACTACCTCATGAGTCAGCAATACGAATCTTTGCTCAAAAAGGCCAACTTCAAGATGGCTCCAGGTGGCTGATTGGGCGCATGGCCAAGGACGACGTCATCCAGATGCAAGGCGAGGTGGTTGAAAACCTCCCCAACGCAACTTTCCGGGTCAAACTGGAAAATGGACACGTGGTGCTCGGACATATTTCCGGCAAGATGCGAATGCACTACATCCGCATCCTGCCGGGAGACAAAGTGACAGTGGAGTTGACGCCCTACGATTTAACCAGGGCAAGAATTGTGTTCCGCGCCAAGTGAGGCGTTGAACGAAAGAGTTTGTTGGAATACGCAAGGTGCGTGTTCCGGGTTTTTAGGAGAATGAAATGAAAGTTTCGGCTTCGGTCAAAACAATTTGCCGCAACTGCAAGATCATCCGCCGCAAGGGCGTGGTGCGGGTCATCTGCACCGACCCGCGTCACAAACAGCGTCAAGGCTGATCGAACAACGCATTCAAGAGGTTTCTCATGGCACGTATCGCTGGTATCAATATTCCGCCCCATAAGCACACCGAAATCGGTTTGACATCGATTTTCGGTATCGGTCGCACGCGCGCTCGCAAAATCTGCGAAGCATGCGGCATTGCTTATGCGAAAAAAATCAAGGATTTGTCAGACTCTGATCTGGAAAAAATCCGCGATCAAATCGCTCATATCACTATTGAAGGTGACTTGCGCCGTGAAACCACCATGAACATCAAGCGTTTGATGGACATCGGTTGTTACCGCGGTTTCCGTCATCGTCGCGGCTTGCCGATGCGTGGACAGCGCACCCGCACCAATGCACGTACCCGCAAAGGCCCCCGCAAGGCAGCCGCTGCACTGAAGAAATAACTGAGGGACCCCCATGGCAAAAGCACCCGTCAACTCAGCCGCACAACGCGTGCGCAAAAAAGTCCGTAAGAATGTCGCGGACGGCATTGCACACGTGCATGCTTCTTTCAACAACACCATCATCACCATCACCGATCGCCAAGGCAATGCTTTGTCATGGGCGTCGTCGGGTGGTCAGGGATTCAAGGGCTCACGCAAGTCCACACCGTTTGCCGCTCAGGTGGCTTCCGAAGTGGCCGGCCGTGCCGCCATGGATCAGGGCATCAAGAACCTCGACGTCGAAATCAAAGGACCCGGCCCCGGCCGCGAATCTTCAGTTCGTGCGTTGGCAGCCCTGGGCATTCGCATCAATTCCATTTCTGATGTGACGCCGGTTCCCCACAACGGATGCCGTCCGCAAAAGCGCCGTCGCATCTGATTTCAGTCAAGCCCACCGCCGTTGTTGCAAGCAGCAACGGCTCCCCGCTCTTGTGGCGGGCAGTTGATAAAAGGAAGTTCAAGTGGCACGTTACTTAGGCCCCAAGGCCAAACTCTCACGCCGTGAAGGCACCGACCTGTTTTTGAAGAGCGCACGCCGCTCTATCGCAGACAAGTCCAAGTTCGACAGCAAGCCCGGCCAGCACGGCCGCACCTCTGGTCAGCGCATGTCTGACTTCGGTTTGCAATTGCGCGAAAAACAAAAAGTCAAACGCATGTACGGTGTGTTGGAGCGTCAGTTCCGCCGCTACTTTGCCATGGCAGACCAGCAAAAAGGCAATACAGGTTCAAATCTGTTGTCCTTGCTTGAGTCACGTCTAGACAATGTGGTTTACCGCATGGGCTTTGGCTCAACCCGCGCCGAGGCGCGTCAACTGGTGTCACACAAGGCCATCACGGTCAACGCTCACCAGGTGAACATTCCTTCCTACCTGGTCAAAGCCGGGGACGTGGTGAGTGTGCGCGAAAAATCTAAAAAACAGGGACGTGTGCTCGAAGCTTTACAGCTGGCCACGCAAGTGGGAATGCCTGCCTGGGTTGACGTCAATGTTGACAAGGCGGAAGGTGTGTTCAAGAAGGCACCTGATCGTGACGAATTTGCGGCTGACATCAACGAATCCCTGATCGTTGAGTTGTATTCGCGTTAACCGGGGCATGACTGCTCCTTGAATCCGCCGCCCCGTTCACTGTTGTACGGGGGTCATCATCCAGCCTTACCGGTGTAACGAACCGGGGGTATTGAGAGGGAAAAAACGAATGCAAACAAATCTCCTGAAGCCCAAAGCCATACAGGTCGAACAACTCGGCCACAACAAATCCAAAGTCACACTCGAACCTTTCGAGCGCGGTTACGGCCACACCCTGGGCAATGCGCTGCGTCGCGTGCTCTTGTCTTCCATGGTCGGCTATGCCGTCACCGATGTCACCATCGCCGGCGTGCTGCACGAATACTCATCGATTGACGGCGTTCAAGAAGACGTTGTCAACATTTTGTTGAACCTCAAAGGCGTGGTGTTTAAACTGCACAACCGTGACGAAGTCACGCTGAGCCTGCGCAAAGACGGCGAAGGCCAGGTCACCGCTGCTGACATACAAACACCGCATGATGTGGAAATCATCAACCCTGAACACGTGATTGCCAATTTGTCACACGGCGGAAAAATCGACATTCAGCTCAAGGTTGAAAAAGGCCGTGGCTATGTGCCCGGCTCCATGCGTCGGCATGCTGATGAAGTCAGCAAATCCATCGGCCGCATTGTGCTTGACGCTTCTTTCTCTCCCGTCAAGCGCGTGAGCTATAGCGTTGAAAACGCGCGTGTGGAACAGCGTACCGATTTGGATCGCCTGGTGGTTGAGATTGAAACCAACGGTGCCATCACTGCCGAAGATGCAGTGCGTTCATCAGCCAAGATTCTGGTGGAACAACTGGCTGTGTTCGCCCAACTTGAAGGCAATGAACTGGCCGCGTTTGATTCGCCTGCGCCGCGCAGCACCGTGCAAGTCGACCCGATTTTGTTGCGCCCTGTCGACGAACTCGAACTCACTGTGCGTTCAGCCAATTGCTTGAAAGCAGAAAATATTTTCTACATCGGTGATTTGATTCAGCGCACCGAAAACGAATTGCTCAAGACCCCGAACCTGGGCCGCAAATCTTTGAATGAAATCAAAGAAGTGCTTGCTTCACGCGGTTTGACTTTGGGCATGAAGCTCGAAGGCTGGCCACCGAGCGGCCTGGAAGCCAAACGTATTTAATAAAACAGAGCGGTGTTCACACCGCCTCCCCTGGCCGTACCTGACACGGCGGCCGGCAAAACAACTTCAACAAGGAAATTACCATGCGTCACGGACACGGACTACGCAAACTCAACCGGACCAGCTCACACCGTCTGGCCATGTTGCAAAACATGATGAACTCGCTGATCGAACACGAAGTCATCAAAACCACACTGCCTAAAGCCAAAGAACTGCGTCGCGTTATCGAGCCAATGCTCACACTCGGCAAAGAACCCACGCTCTCCAACAAACGTTTGGCCTTCAACCGCTTGCGTAACCGCGACAACGTGGTCAAGTTATTTGCAGAACTGGGTCCTCGCTACAAAGCCCGTCCCGGCGGCTACACCCGCATTTTGAAAATGGGTTACCGCGTCGGCGACAACGCGCCGATGGCATTGGTCGAGTTGGTTGACCGTCCTGAAGTGCAAGACACACCCGCTGTCAGCGAATAGCAGTTACAATGAAGAACACGACGCGCGATGGAGCAGCCTGGTAGCTCGTTGGGCTCATAACCCAAAGGTCGCAAGTTCAAATCTTGCTCGCGCAACCAAACACACAACGCCCACTTCCAGTGGGCGTTTTGCATTGAAACAAGCCATTCACAAGTCCTATGCCCCATACTTTGACTGAGGTTCAAACCAAAGCACAACGTATTGAATTGCATACACCTAGCGGCTTGCAAGTCTGGCATGTCTGGAACCGCGAAGCGGACAATCCATTGGTGTTGTTACACGGTGGTAGCGGCAGTTGGAACCATTGGGTGCGTAACGTGCAAGCCCTCTCACAAAACAGGGCGGTGTGGGCCTTAGACACCCCCGGCTTAGGCGACTCAGAATTGCCGCCAGGCGCGCTTGATGCAGACGATTTGCATCACCCGTTAGAGCAAGGTTTGCAATTGTTGTTTGCCGACCAAGCCTTGGACATCACCGGTTTTTCTTTCGGCGGACTGGTCGCCGGGTTTCTTGCGGCCAGTTACAAACAGCGTGTCAAACACCTGGTGTTGGTCGGCATTCCCGGTCTTGGCTTGTCAAATCAAATCGTCAATATGCGTGGCTTTAAGGCTGGTATGAGCATGGAAGAGCGTTACGCCGTTCATCGCAACAACCTGTTGGCTATCATGTTGCAGCACGAAAGCCAGATCACGCCGCAGTTGCTCGATATGCAGGAACACAATGTGTTGCGTGACCGTTTACGAAGAAGACGCATAGCGCGAAGTGACGCCATGCTGAAATTGCAAACGCAATGGACTTGCCCTGTCTACGGCATATGGGGCGAGAACGATGCCTTGTACCGCGGCAGTTTGCATCTGATTCAAGGCCTGCTCTCTGCCTGTGATTTACGCGGTTTTCACGTGCTGCCGGATGCCGGCCATTGGGTGCAATATGAACAGCCGGACGCATTCAACGAGTTGTTGTTGCAAAGTCTGGCGTAAAAAAATTTACTCTGCATCCGGTATGACGGCAGTAACTTCAACTTCAACCAGCGCGCGTTCTTCGACCAGGCCGTTGACCACGATGCAAGTCATGGCCGGATAGTGTTTACCCATGACCTCGCGGTAAACCGCGCCCAACTCTTTTAAGCGGGACTGGTACATATGCCTGTCAGTGATGTACCAGGTCATGCGCACCATGTGTTCTGGCGAGGCATGGGCTGACTGAAGTACTGCCAGCACATTGAGTAAGGCCAAACGGGTTTGCTCTATAAAGTCATCGGACTCGAACTGCTGCACCGCATTCCAGCCTATCTGGCCGCCGACATAAATTTGCAGACCGTGTGCGGCAATACCGTTGGCGTAGCCTCTGGGGGCGGTCCATCCTTCGGGAAGTAAAACTGTGTGCATAAAAATCCTGTTTTAGTTGTTCAGATCGCGCAATTTAAAGCGTTGCAATTTGCCGGTGGCTGTGCGCGGCAGCGATGGCAAAAAAGTGATGACGCGCGGGTATTTGTAAGGTGCCAGATGCTGCTTGACATGGTCTTGCAATAGCTTGACAAGCGCAGCAGACGCTTGCGAGTCAGCTTGCAACACACAAAACGCCTGTACCACCATGCCGCGCTCGGCATCAGCTTTTCCGATAACAGCACATTCAGCCACCGCAGGGTGCATCAATAAGGCGTCCTCAACTTCGGGCCCGCCAATGTTGTAGCCGGATGAAACTATCATGTCATCGGCGCGCGATTGGTAGAAAAAATAACCGTCCTCATCTTGCAGCACCGCGTCGCCGGGAAAATTCCAGCCATCCTGCACGTAAGCGCGCTGGCGTTCATCATCCAGATATTTGCAACCTGTCGCGCCGCGAACAGCCAGTCTGCCTATGTGGCCGCGCGGTAACTCTTGACCCTGCGGATCCAACACCTTTGCTACATAGCCGGGCACTGCTTTGCCGAGACTCCCGGGTTTGACATCAGTCAGTGGGGAAGAAATAAAAATATGGAACATCTCAGTCGCGCCTATGCCGTCCAGCATTTCCAGGCCGCAGGCATCGCGCCAGAGTTGACGTGTCGTATCCGGTAATGCTTCCCCTGCGCTGACACTGATGCGTAAGGCAGGGACAGACTGTTGTTGGATATGCGCCGCCATTTGGCGGTAAAAGGTCGGCGCGGTGTAACAAATCGTGGCTTGCGATTGCGCTATTTCCAGCACCATGCGTTCAGGTGTCAAAGGAGGCGCGGGGTAAAAAATACTGGCACCGGCCACCATGGGGAAAAGCAACAAACCGCCTAGGCCAAAAGTGAAAGCCAGCGGTGGTGTGCCGGTGACGATATCGTTCATCTGCGCATGCAAGACTTGCAAAGGCCAAGCCTGACAGGCAGACCAAATATCCAGGTGTGAATGGCAAACCGCTTTGGGCACGCCGGTGGTGCCTGAGGTAAAGGCCAGCAGAGCTATGTCGTCACCCGTCGCAGGGCAGGCTGAGGCAGCGGTTGAAAACTCCGCTGACAAAGACTCGACACTGTCAACTGAGTTGTTAGCGTTGAATAGCAAAACTGTGTGTAAGTCTGGGTGTTTACGTTGGGCCAGCAGCAGTTCAGTGGAAAGCGATGCCTCGCACCAGGCCATGGTGGGTCGGGCTTTGTCGATGATGTCGCCAAGCTCTTTGGCGCGCAGCAAAGGCATGGTCGGCACGGCGATCAAGCCGGCTTTGACCACGGCCAGCCAGGCGAGTGCAAATGCAATGCTGTTGTTGCCGCGCAGCAGCACGCGGTTCCCAGTTTGCACCCCGGCTTGGGCACGCAGAAGATTCACGCGTTGGTTGACCGCAGACAGTGCTTGGCGGTAGGTAAGTGTTTGATCGGCTGAGCGAAACAAAGGCCGGTCCGCCCAGGGCTTGTCCACGGCTTGTTCCAACAAAAGCGAAACCAGGTTCAACGGGTTGGAGCCGTTGGTCAAAGCGTCGGGGTACATCATCAACGGCCATTCGCTGCGCGGCGGTAAACGCTCTGCGACAAAACGGTCGGTGTAAGTGCTCATGTCAGGTTCTTGATGACGGATTTGCCGATGATGAGTTGCTGCACCTCGGAAGCACCTTCGTAAATACGCAGCGAACGTATGTCGCGGTAAAGAGACTCTAACTTGTTGCCGACCAGCACACCTGTGCCGCCGTGCATTTGCAGCGCCATGTCGATGACTCGGGACGCGTTTTCTGTGGCAGTCAGCTTGGCCATGGCGGCTGCGCGCGTGTAAGCGACGGCTGCATCCCCATCGCTGCCCTGTGTGTCGCGCAGCCAGGCGGCTCTGTAAGTCAACAAAGCAGCGGCGTCCAGCAGCGAAGCCATGTCACCTAAGCGTGCCTGCGTCAAAGGCAAATCCGCCAGGTGTGCGCCGAACATGGGCCGCTCGCGGCTGTAGTTCACTGCATCATGCAAGGCGCGACGACCCATGCCTATGGCGGCAGCGGCGACAGAAGCACGGAAAATATCCAGCGTGCGCATGGCGAGTTTGAAGCCGCTGTTGATGTCGCCCAGCAAATTACCCGCAGGCAAGCGGCAATCATCAAATCGCAATGTCGCCAGCGGATGCGGTGACATCACATGCAAATGGGTGTTGTCGTCTAGACCTGCAGTGTCTGCATCAACGATGAAGGCGCTGATGCCGCGCGCGCCGGCCTGGGCATCGGTCTTCGCAAACACCACATAAAAATCGGCGATGCCGCCGTTGCTGATCCAGGTCTTGACGCCGTTCAATACAAATCCATCAACCGTAGCCACAGCGCTTGTTGCCATGGCAGCCACATCAGAACCGGCTTGCGGCTCGCTCAAAGCAAAAGCCGCAATCGATTCACCGCGCGCCACTTTGGGCAAGTAGTGCGTTTGCTGTGCGGCGCTTCCTGCCAAGGTGATGGCGCCGCTGCCCAAGCCTTGCATGGCAAAGGCGAAGTCGGCCAGCGGTGAATAGCGCGACAGGGTTTCGCGAATGATGACGAGTGCACGTGAATCGAGTGTGTCCCAGCGCCCGCCATGCGCCAGCGGCACACAAAACTCCAGCCAGCCAGCCTCTGCGAGCAAACGCACCCAGGTGCGGCAGGCGGCGCGGTCATCGCTTTCATCCACCTGCTGTTGCGCGATCCAGACTTCCAAGGCGCGTGCCAGCGCCCGGTGGCGTTCGTCAAAAAACGGCAACTCCCAGTGGCTGCTCATCTCAATTGCCCTCGAACACAGGACGTTGTTTGGCAGCGAATGCCTGGTAGGCTCGATGGAAATCCTGGGTTTGCATGCAAATGGCCTGGGCCTGAGCTTCGGCTTCTATGGCCTGGTCTAGCGACATATTCCATTCCTGGTGCAGCATGTTTTTCGTCATGCCGTGCGCAAATGTCGGACCCTCTGCGAGAGAGCGCGCCAGCAGCAACGCGGCCTGCGGCAAGTCGGCTGCTGCATGCAGCTGGTTGAAAAAGCCCCAGGCCAGACCTTCTGTTGCAGTCATGGCGCGGCCGCTGAACAGCAACTCGCTGGCGCGGCCTTGGCCGATGACGCGCGGCAACAGCGTGCAAGCACCCATGTCGGCGCCGGCCAACCCTACGCGTGAAAACAAATAAGAGATGCGCGCTTGCTCTGTGCCAAGGCGCAAATCGCTGGCCAGAGCCAGCATGGCACCAGCACCGGCGCATACGCCGTCAATAGCGGCGATGACAGGCTGCGGACACAGACGCATGGCCTTGACCAGGTCACCGGTCATGCGGGTGAATGACAGCAACTCCGGCATGCTCATGCGTGTCAATGGCGCAATGATGTCGTGCACATCGCCGCCCGAGCAAAAATTGCCGCCTGCACCTTGAAGCACCACGACCCGCACATCGTTGGCGTCGCGAAGTGCTGTGAACAGTTCGCGCAGCTCGGCGTAAGACTCAAATGTCAAGGGGTTTTTGCGCTCTGGGCGGTTAAGGGTGAGAACCGCTACGCCATCTGCCGCACATTGCCAGGAAAAATGTTGCGCCTGATGCGCTGCAAATGAGCGTGTGCCCGCGTGCATAGGACTGTCGGCGGGGATGAAATGTTTCATGGGTTCTCCGTGGCTGCGCCTGACAGCGCGTGTTGTTTGACCTGCCCGAGTAACTCGTGCAATTGCTTTAACTCTTTGTCACTGACGCCACCCAGCGCAGCAACGATCCAGCTTTCATGGCGCTTGGCCATTTTTTTGAACAAGGCGCGCCCGTTAGGCGTGAGCCTGACCAACCAGGCACGGCGGTCGCTGGCCAGGCTTAGCCGTTCTATCAATCCTTCTTTCACCAACTGGTCAGTCACCGGGGTGATGTTGCCGCCGGTCACCATCATGCGGCGCGACAACTCGTTCATCTTCATGCCGTCGGGCGCGCGTTCGAGTTGTGCCATCAGGTCAAAGCGCGGCAAGGTGGTGTTGAACTCATCGCGCAAACCTGTGCGTACCCGTTTTTCAATCAATTGGGTACAGGTGAGCAAGCGCAGCCACAAACGCAAGGCATCGGGGTGTGTGCTGTGAACACGGGCTTCTAAATCCATGGAATTACCTTCAAGTACCGAGTAAACGGTAGAGTTGATCACGCCCGCTTTCATACGGCAGTGGCCAGGCGATGTCTTTGCTGCCGAGTTTGGCGGCTTGGTGCAGCGTCCAGTTCGGATCTGCCAGGTGCGGGCGGGCGATGGCGCACAGGTCAGCGCGACCGGCGGCGATGATGCTGTTGGCATGGTCGGCTTCGCTGATAGCGCCGACGGCCATGGTGGCGATATGAACTTCGTTGCGGATGCGGTCGGCAAACGGCGTTTGGTACATGCGGCCATAAACCGGTTTGGCGGCGCGGGTGGTTTGGCCGGAAGACACGTCAATCAAGTCGCAACCGGCGTTCTTGAACAAAAGCGCAATTTCCACCGCGTCATCGTCGGTGTTGCCGCCCGGTGCCCAGTCGTGCGCTGAAATACGCACGGACATGGGTTTATGTGATGGCCAGACAGCGCGCATGGCGGTGAACACTTGCAGTGGAAAGCGACAACGGTTTTCCAGCGTGCCGCCGTACTCGTCATCGCGCAGATTGGTCAGTGGGCAGATAAAACCTGACAACAAATAGCCGTGGGCGCAGTGCAATTCCAGCCAATCGAAACCGGCGGCGTCGGCACGCTGTGTGGCTTGTACAAATTGCGCTGCCAGACCTTGCATGTCTTCTGCTGTCATGGCCCGGGGCACTTGGTTGTTGTCGCCGTAAGCCAACGGGCTGGCGGCCAGCAGCGGCCAGTTGCCCTCGGGCAAGGGCTCGTCCATGGCTTGCCAGCCGAGTTGGGTCGAGCCTTTGGCGCCGCTGTGCCCGAGTTGCAAGCCTATGTGCGCCTGGTTGTGGTGCACAAAACGGGTGATGCGCTCAAACGCGTGTTGCTGTGCGTCGTTCCACAAACCCGGGCAGCCCGGTGTGATGCGGCCTTCGGGCGTGGGGCTGGTCATCTCGACCATCACCAGTGCCGCTCCGCCCATGGCGCGGGCACCCAAGTGCACCAGATGAAAATCGCCGACCACACCATCGGCAGCGCTGTAAGTAGCCATGGGCGAGACCACGACGCGGTTTTTCAGTGTGAGATCGCGCAGTTTGAACGGCATCAGCATGGGTGGCATGACGCGACCGCCGGACAACCAGGCTTCGTAGGATTGCAGCCAGTCGCGGTCGCGCAGACGCAGGTTTTCGTGGCTGATGCGTTGTGAGCGCGTGAGCAGTGAATAGGTGAACTGCTCAATCTCCATGTGGGTATAGCGCGCTACATGTTCAAACCAGGCGGTGGAATTGCGCGCCGCGTTTTGTATTTTCAATACCTCGACGCTGCGCCGGTCTTGGTAGGCTTGCAGCACTTCACGCATACCTGACAAGGGATGCGCGGCAAAGGTATCGGCCAGGTCAATCGCGTCTTCCAACGCCAGTTTGGTACCGCTGCCGATGGAGTAATGCGCCGTGTGTGCCGCGTCGCCCATGAGCACCACAGGCACTTGCTTGTTGGGCGTGGCCTGAGTCCAGTGCACCCAGTTTTTACAAATGACGCGCGGAAACTGTATCCAGTTGGCCGAGCCGCGCAAATGCAATGCATTGCTCATCAGCGCATGGCCGTCCAGGTACTTGGCGAACAAGTTTTGGCAAAAGGCAATCGCTTCTTCTTGCGACATGCGGTCCAGGCCGTGCGCGCGCCAGACCGCGTCGGGCGTTTCCACAATAAAGGTGGAAGTGTGTTCGTCGTATTTGTAGGCATGCGCCTGGAACCAGCCGTGCTCGGTTTGCTCGAACGCAAAGGTGAAAGCGTCAAAGGTTTTGTGCGTGCCCAGCCAGACAAAGCGGCAGTTGCGCACATCAATATCCGGCTGAAAGCTGTCGGCGTAACGGCTGCGTATGCGGCTGTTCAAGCCGTCGCTGGCAATCACCAAATCGGCCTGGTACTGTTGGGCCAGCGCCTGGTCGTCTGAAACATCGGTTTCAAACACCAGTTGAACGCCCAGCTCTTCGCCGCGTTGTTGCAGGATGTTGAGCAAGTGCTTGCGCCCTATGCCGCAAAACCCGTGGCCAGTGGAGCGCACGTTGCGGCCTTTGAAAAACACCTCGATGTCGTCCCAGTGGTTGAAGGCGTCGCCTATCAGTTGTGCCGTGTGCGGGTCCGCTTGGCGCAGGTTGTCCAGCGTCTGGTCGCTCAGCACCACGCCCCAGCCGAATGTGTCATACGGCCGGTTGCGTTCGACCACGGTGATGCGGTGCAAAGGATTCTGCTGCTTCATCAGCAGTGCGAAATACAAACCGGCGGGGCCACCGCCTATGCACAATATGTTCATATCCATATTGTTGAGGTCTGAAGTAATTACGTCAATAGGCCATTTGATGTACCGACAAAAGCGTGAGTCTTAAGCCACTTAAGAATAGCTGTGCTTTAACTGCTGAACAAGGCGCACAATAGAAACATGCTCTATAAATTCAAATCCAAAGCAGCCGGTGACCTGGTACTGCTCGAGCCTCAGGGCAAGCAGTTTTTGCAATTGATCGGTAAAACGGTGCAAGCCAAAGGCATCATCGAGCCGAGCGACATGCCGGCTGCCATCGCCGCATTGCAGGCAGCGATTGCACAGCAAGAGGCAGATCAAGACGCCGCCCGGGAGAAAGCCCGGCAACAAGGCGCTGCGCCGCCGGTGTTTGACAGCATCAGCCTGCGCCAGCGCTGCAAACCCATCATCGACATGCTGAACCGTTGCCAGCGCGAACAACAGCCCATCGTCTGGGGCGTGTGAATGGTGCATCCTTATCAGGTGCTCACGCCGTCGGTGGTGTTAGACGCCTTAAGCGGTTTGGGACTGGCGGTCGATGGCCGCTTGAGTGCCCTCAGTTCGTATGAAAACCGTGTGTACCTGGCGCATTTAGACGACGACAGTTCCGTGGTCGCCAAGTTTTACAGACCCGGGCGATGGAGCGAAGCGCAGATACGCGAGGAACACAGTTTCACCGCAGAGTTGGTGACTGAAGACATTCCGGTGGTCGGCCCCTTGGTGCTCAACAGCATGAGCTTGCACGAAGCCCGGGTGGTGCACGACGGCGCGGACGGGCATTTCTGGTTCAGCGTCAGTCCGCGGCGCGGTGGTCGCGCGCCCGAGTTGGACGACCCCGAGGTGTTGATGTGGATAGGGCGATTGATGGCGCGCCTGCATCTGGTCGGCGAGCGACAAGCATTTGCGGTACGACCTGCTTTGAACCTGCACACCTTCGGCGAACAGTCGCGCGATCAGTTGGTGTCGCAACAACAAATAGCCGAGGAAGTGCAGCAGCAATGGTTGTCCTTGTGCGATCAAGCCTTGGCCTTGGTGAAACAACAGATGCCGACAGAACTGAAGTTGTTGCGCTTGCACGGCGACTGTCACCCCGGCAATATTTTGTGGACACCTGAGGGCATGCCTGAACCCGGGCCGCATTTTGTCGACATGGACGATGCGCGCACCGGCCCTGCGGTGCAAGACCTGTGGATGCTGGTGCACGGTGACACGGCAGAGCGACGCCATAAAATAGAAATCGTGCTGGAAGGTTACGAGAGCGTGCGCCGCTTTGACCGGCGTGAACTGTATTGCATAGAACCGCTGCGCACCTTGCGCATCATCCATTACAGCGCCTGGCTGGCAGGGCGGCAAGACGACCCGGCGTTCCCTATGCACTTTCCGTGGTTCGGTACGTCAGACTATTGGCGCGGTCAGTGCGATACCTTAAGAGAGCAAATTGAGGCTATGGCTTGACGAATCATCGATTTTGCTTAAAATTAACTCGCGACTAGCGAACTCGTTTCAATGCGAGGCCACCCCAATCGGGTCTAGTCGTTCCCTCTTTCAAGGCCAGCGTTGAATCTCCAAATTTCCGCTGGCCTTTATCTTTTCCCAAGCAGATTTCACGGCTTGTTCATGCCAACGTTCGGGGACGTTGTCCCAGTGTTCATATCGTCCAGCCATGTAGACCAGCAAGTCTGCGACTTGTAAAAAACGGCTGTGATGTGATTGGGTGAAATAAACAGTGTCCAGCAAACGTCCCAATGGACGGCCGAAATACATCGACGTTTTTCCTTGCGACTTATATGCAGAAAAATCACTGACAGCATTGGTGACCTCGTCAGCTTCATAGTCGCCGAACACCAGCCCTAGGTCATTCACTTCGTCCAAGTATTGCGCTATGCGTTCGAGCATCAACATCAAGCCCAATCGATAAGGTGGCGTTGGGTTTGTGTATTTTTTGAGATGCCGGTCAACATGTATGCAAACCATGCGCACAGGAATCTGATTGTCCGTGATGAATGTGGCGACATCTTGAAACACACGCACACGGTCTTCAAGAAGTCTTCCTTTGGCGTTCCCTTTCCCGTGAAAAAGCTCTTTGCCATGCAGTTCATGAGCCAACGTCAGAGAACTAGAACCAAAAAAATGGAAAGCAATCTGACCCAAAGCGCTTTCAAAATCAATCGCTTTCTGATCTGGAATCAGCAGACCACCCAGAAAAAAATGCGGGTTATGGGGGTTGTGCTTGTTTTCATCAAAGTAACAAAGGTGCATTTTTTTGTCTTGAGGCTGATCGGCCTGAGTTGGAGGATCATGCGGCGGGGTGTTGTAGGGATGAATCTCAGCGCAAGAAACCCAAACTGAAGACTTGCGGGCGGAGTTTGTCGGTCAGTGCTGCGTAAGCGGTTTCCATGGGCGTGAAGTGGATGGGCGTGGTGTCGCCGCTTTTATTGCGCTCGGCCAAGGCATTTCGTATCTGGTACCAGCCCACATCGGCGCGGTTGAGTTTGTAGGTCTCACGAACTGTGCGCGCATCGGTGTGGGTGAAATAGGTTTTCCATAAAACCCGCCCGGCATCCAGCACCGCCGTGGCTTCGATGGACAAGCTTTTGTCGGCCAGGTACTGCACCATGAAGTCGGACTCAAAACGGTCCGGGGCATTCACTTCTGATTCGGTGTAGGGGATGAAGTGGTTAACGATGGACCATTTTTTGCCGCTCCATTCCAGGTTGTTGGCGCTGGCGGTGAGATTCTTGCCGTGAAACAACATCCAGATCAGACAGTCACTTCTGAACTCATCTGACAAAGGTTCTGATGGCTGCAGAAACTGGTCGTTGTGATTGATCCAACTGTGTTTAATGAGAAGTCTTACTGTAAAAATAATTGCAGCTTTCTCAATGTTTTGTCCAGTGATATGAAAACCATTACCTGCGCTGTAAACAGAGGAAAAGAGGGCAGTCAAGGTGCCTGCATTTTGTAGATCATTGCTATTGCAGAGTAAGTAACCAATAGCATCGGATCGCCAAGATGTCACCTTGGCATGGGCTATTTGCGGATGCACAGCATTTTTAAGTGGAATATGTGTGGAATCGGTCTTCAACCGTGTCATCCAAAAATTCAAGTGACTGCTTTTTGGAAGGTTATAAAAAGATTTCTCGCCGATAGCTTTGGCATTTTTATTAAGTACCTCGGTCACAACTTCCAGCATTGGCGTTTTGATAGAAGCCATTTGATGGGTTTTCCAAACCAAAAAACCGATCGGGAAATCACCCTTCAGACCATCAAATGATTTGCTGTGGACAACAAAACCGCCTAAGTATTTGGCATTCCATCGTTCACGAAATTGCTCAAAGTTTGGCGCATTCACGTACTTCAGCGTACTGAACATCGCCAAGGTGGCAATGGGAATTTCCACGGCAATGCGAGCCAAAAATTGAACAAACAATTCACGCGACGCATAACCGTATTCGGCTTTGTTCATCAAAGCGCCCATGCGCGTTTTGGCGACGTCAGTTTTGCCTTCATTGCCTTGTGAGTTTGCCGCCTCCGCATAAGGCGGATTGATCAACACCAATATCTTTTTCCCATCAGCAATCGCCTTACGCAAACTCGCTGGCACTTTGTTGCTGAGGCTGTAATCAATCTGTCCATCATCCGTGATGTCGTCATTCAAATAGTCATATTGAAAACGCTGAGCGGCCACACAGGTTTTGGTGGCTTTCATCACATCAACATCGGCTTGGTCCAGCGTGCTCATGTAAATATTGCGCGGGTTGCTGTGCTTGACCTCTAGGTTGCCCACACCGCAGCACATGTCCCAGACGATGTATTCTTTTTGCCAGTTCTTGCCCAGCGTTTCGGCCAGTTTGTCGTAGGCCTTGTCCACCACATGCAACGGCGTGTAGTAAGCGCCTTTGAAACTGCGTTCGTCCAAGGGGATGAGGCTGTCGCGCCGCTCCAGCAGGTAGTCGCGGTATTCCGATTTCGGCGGACGGTGGTAGATCGTCCAAAACTGTCGATAGCCTTCAATGTTGCCGAGTTCAAAGTTCTGGCCATTCAAAGCAAACACAGGCTTGCTGTTTTTATGCA
>Ga0209768_10000660_pt1 | contig 22893 bp, 28 predicted proteins | sample LauGreSBDMM110SD_3_FD_187564 | JGI IMG/M metagenome (GOLD analysis project Ga0209768, IMG submission 187564) | Freshwater lake microbial communities from Lake Michigan, USA - Sp13.BD.MM110.SD (SPAdes) (version 2) | ecosystem: Environmental > Aquatic > Freshwater > Lake | place: Lake Michigan... | reverse complement strand
GAGACCGGGGAAGTTCGGGTCGCTCTCCAACTCCACAAAAGCACGCTTCATCCTGCATCTATCGCAAATAGCGATAGCCAGCGATGTAAGTCCTTCGGTGTTTAGGAAAACTGGCATGCGTTACCTTGTGTAGACCGAGATATTGGGAGCCCAATAGATGGGTGAATTATCTCTCTCTTCTTGCTCCGCTTCAAGCTGATATCGAGCCGCTTGGGTCTCAAGATACTGGGTACGCGTTATGTCAACGTTTGGCAACTCCATGGACATGCGGTGCGACAAATTCATCAAAACTGCCTCATACCACCGCTGAGGTATTTCCACCTCGCCATAAAGCTGTCCAACGTCCATAATTTGACGCGAATACCATACCGTTGCCTGCACAAAATTGCTACTTGGGACAGGCCAAACTTGCATTTGAGGAAGTGGAATTGTGCGGTTAAACCAAAATTGAAACGGCTGGTTGGCTGTAAATTGTTTGTTTGGCAGATTGGTGTAGTCGTCGCGGTTAAGGCGAGACATTTGAATTTCACGGCTGTCTGTACCAAAATAAAGCTCTCGCAGAGCCAAGATGGTAGTGCTAGTGGCACGCATGCGGTAGTACCCGACATAGGCACCGGGGTCGATGTCCTGCCATATCCACTGCTTATCAGTCACCAAAACCGAGGTTCCCGTGTACAGCGTCGTCCACGTTATCCCGTCCAATGAGCTTTCAAAAACGTAATTCCACGTTTGTGTGCCCCCGCCCGCCACATATGGCATAAAACCAATTGAACCAATGTAATAGGGCAGAGTAACGCCATAATCAACGGCAATGTTGCCTGCGGCTGATGTTTGCAAGCAAAAAGTGTCTATGTCCCCGTCAAAGGCGTTTGCAACAGTACCGCCAGCGGAGGAGCTATATGAGCCAGTTGGTCTAGTCATAGTCCTATACAGCACGTTCAGGGCGTCAACAGCGCCAAGCGGCAGGCTGTAGATGTACTCGTTTGCCTTGAGTCCAATAACCACCTTGCTGATACACCAATACTGGATGCCTCGGTTTATCAAGTGGCTTAGGAAGAAATACAAGGATTCTCGGGCTGACAAAACTTGCTCTGAGGTTAATTCCTCAGCCAATTTGCCGCACCGACGCGCCCCATGGTCAATCAGGGTTTGTACATCAATTACAGTGGTTCCAACGGTTCCTGAGTAAGCCATGTCTTAAAACCGTGAATTAAAATTTTTCTTTGCAGTGTTTACTTTGCAACCAGCCAAATTAATTTTTCCACCTTTAGCTTTTTTGATTGGTCTTTTCATAGACTCAGGCATTGGATATGCGGCATCAAATTCTGCCGTAGAGTCCTTCATAACATCATCCATGATTTGACCTGTTTTGGTTTTTAATCTTTCAAACGATGCCTTATCTTGTATCTCACTACCATTGATAAAATACTTTGTCTTCCCGTCTTTGCCGACAGCTTCGGAAAATTTGTAATTTTTTACAAGTGGCTCATCCATGATTTTTCCTTTACCAACCGGGACAGTTCCACCGCTTTAGCGATGCCTTGGCGCGTGGTGCGTCCCCTTTTGAATGTTCCACAACACCACTCATACGTGCGCAAAAAGAATCTTTTCGAGCGCCGCCTTTGGGCTGTGGAGCCTTTAAATTGCTTCCAGTCTCACGATTGTATTTTGCTCGACCTTTGGCTGTTAATCCAGCGCCTTTTTCAACGGGCAACTTCTCGCCTCGACCAACTGCAAGATTAACTTCTTTTTTTTTCATTTCACTTTGGCTGTCTTAGCTGATTGCTTAAAGTCTTTAGCCGTTGGAGCGCCTTCGCTACCAACTCGACGCATTTTTTCGCCTGATCCTTCAGCGATTCTTTTACGTTTTGCATTGATATTTTCATACAAGCCGCCGCCTTTCATTGTTTTTTCTTTATCAGCTTTGACAAACTCTTTGCCAACTTTTGTGGAAATGCCAACTTTTTTGGCAAACGCAGGGTTGTGCGCAACCGCCGCCATCAATTTGTGTTGAGAAGGTGATTTGCTTGGCATGATTAGTTGTACCCTTTAATCATTTCCAAAATGCACCAGTAGGTGTCACCCGAAGAAGCGTCAGCAGTGCTAAACACAATGTCACCAGTAACTCCAGCACCACCGTTGTTGGTAATGCCGCCAAAATTACTCATGTCGAGCGTCTGAGTTGCACCTGACGATGAGAGAAAGAACGGCACATCAGTTGTGGCGTCAAAAAACATTCTGACTTCCATGCCGTGATTGGCAATAAAGATTTTGGTGACCGTCACTCTTGTGCAAGTTTTGCCAGCGTTGTTTGCTGTTAGCGCAGATACATCTACCTTTAAAACCGCAGACTCACCAGTGCCGTCACTGATGTTTGTAAATTTCATAATAGCCGTGCGTTCGTTATCAACGAGCGTTTGGCTTGTGACTGCATCAGCCATATTTATCTCCAATTAGAAGCAGGGGCCGAAGCCCCCACTTGTTTTCATCACTTGAGTTTTGGCGTCTTTTGGGGACTGTTCATGGTTTCAGGATACTTTAAATTAGTGTCAGCCTTGCTTGCTCTCATTGCTGGAGCATTTTGGGCGTCGTTAATTTTTACTAGGCTTTGATTTTCTACACCGCCGCCATTTTTGTAAGTACCGCTGTGGTTCTGTTGGCGCTTGGGTTCAGGAACAGATTTGTTTCCCTCTTGCATTGCGACAGGTTTGCCTGTGTTAACAGTTCCCCCCGTCGCGAAGGCTTTTTTTGAGGTTTTGCCCCCATGCTTGAAGCCACCAGCGTTAGAGTTGGAAACACCACCAGTAGCGTAGCCACCCATCATCATGGCTTTGCCACCACTTTTCATCTTGCCCTTGCCGTCGCCTACAAAAGCGGGTTTACCGTCTTTCATGGGCATACCGCCGTCTTTGTAACCACCAGCATTAGCCTTGGCAACACCACCAGTAGCGCAAGCTTTGCCGCCCATGTTCATGGCAGAGTCTTTCATCATTTTGCCGTCAGGCATCATGTGCATACCGCCACCGCCCATCATGCCGCCTTTTTTGTAGCCACCCGCGTTAGCCATAGCTACGCCGCCAGTTGCCATCTTGCCGCCCTTTTTAAGCTCCAGCTTGGTGCCTTTGCCGCCTTTGTGCTCTTGAGCGTCGTGCTGTTTAAAGGCTTTTTTGACCATGGCCTTGTCTTGAGACTTATCAGCTTTGCCGCCCTTTTTCATGGGTGGCATATCAGAAGGCATCATAGGGGGCATCATTGCCATGTCTTTTGACTTAGGCATAGGCATAGGCATAGAACGCTTTTTAGGCATTGCAGGCTTCTTTGCCGCCATAGCCTTACGGCGTGCGGACATGGAGGGCTTGCCGGGGCTCTTGACGGGCGCATTGACCGCAGGGCGACCAACAAACGCTGGAGTCATTCCCAACATTTCCATTGCGCCACCACCAGCCATCTTCTTGTGACCGCCTTTAGCCATGCCACCTTTTTTCATTTCAACGTGACCGCCTTTTTTGAGCTTTAACTCAACTGAAGGCTCAGTGGTCTCCATCTTGACCATTGGTTTAAATTGACCCATGACTGCTCTCCTTATGCTTGTGTGACGCCAAGAGCGCCAATACGAGTTGCATTTGGGCCTGCCGCAATTGCTGGCAGGGCTATTTCCATCACAAGACGCTTGACGCCATCTGCCGCTGAGGAGGGCAAATAAGTTCCACGAACATCACCCGTTGTGGTGGTTGCTGTAGCAGTAGCGGCAACCGTCATAGTGCCAGCATCTTCAGCCAAGGTGTTGTCCCAACCAGCGCGGCAAACGTAGCCTCTATCAGTGATGCGCAATGGCGCACCCAAGATGTCGGTTGTACCTACCGCAACGGTTACCACGCTTGCGCCCGAAGAGACGACGCTGGAAATTTGGAAAAAGGCTTTTTTACCATTGACGGTTGTTGATGCCACTGTCCCTGTTGCAATCACCTCGCTCATGGCTTGACCGTAGTAGTCAAAACCTGAAACAGTAATGTTGACAGAAGTTGGAGAACCAGCGCCTGTAGTTGTACAAACAGCACGAGGGCAGTCAAGTTGTAAAAGTGATGTACCGCTTGTGGTTGTAACGGCGGTAACACCAGCACCTGCGGCAAGCGTGAGCGTGGTAGCAGTTGTGATGACAGCGGCAACGATATTGGTTGTGAGCTTTGCTTGTGGTACAGCGTCCCAAATGTAGACACGCCCTAATGGGCCAACACCTACGCTCATCGGAGATGGGTTTTGCAACAAAGCATTACCCGAACCAATGATGGTGGCGCTTGCTACGGTTTGCGAGGCGCTTACGGTGTAAGTGCCTATGCCGCCAGTACCCGTACCGAAAGCGGTAATGTAAGTTCCATTGGTGAGTGACGTTGAACTGTCAATGAACATTCCAACAGTGATTGGGTCACCGCTGAGCATGGCGGTGACGGTCAACGTGGTTGTAGCGATTGAACCAGTAAAAACTGAAACAGCAGGATAGGCGTCCGCACCTTGAGTGGTAATAGCGGAACCTAGAAAAAGGTCGTCTGAAAATTGTGGCATTTTGTCTTCTCCTTGAAAAGCTTGACAAGATATTAAAAAAAAGGGAGGAGCTTTTGACCCCTCCCTGCTTGGCGTGTTTTAGACGCCGGGTGTGCCGTACATGGCACGCCAGTCAGTAAAGCCAACGTCGTAACGCTCTGTAGCCTTGTAGCGCATAGAGTCAGTTTCAAAGTCGCCTTCCATGGTTTTCTCCAGCTTACGACGCATCAAAAGCTTCATGCCTTCGGGCGCGTCGGTCTGAACCCACCATGCGGTGCTGGAGGTCAAACGTGACAGCACTGCCGCGCCTTCGTCTAACAGACCGATTGCTTTGACAGGGTTGATGTCGTTGTTTGCTGTACCAGTACGCAGGACAGATTTCAACAGCACTTCGGCTTGGAAGATGTTGCCGGGGGCGACCACCAATTGGCGGGGCACCAAACGAATCTTCTTACCGTTGTTGTCAATCGCCTGACGAATTTGAATCAGCATCTGTTCGAGAGATGTCTGAGACAAGTTTGCGGCGGTGGTCAACAAGTTGCTGGTTGTACCGTTCACGATAGGATGTGATGCGCTGTTCAGAGCAACACCGTCGCCACCTTGATAGCTGGAGTTGAAAGCGCGGTTAAGCACGTTCGCAGACAGTGTCTCTTTGGTTTCGATCAGGGATTGCGCCAAGTGGCGTGCATACACGTTACCGATGCGGATATGGTCGCCATCTTCCACCAACACTTTGGTCAATGCGAAGGCGAGGCCATACACGTTGTACACATAGCGCTTGAGGAACAGCACGCCGCCTTGTTGGTAGCTGACAGGTGAACCGTCAGGCAACTGAGGAGCGGCACCAAATCCATAAAGGACTGGCTCTTCGTGGTAGTTACGGGGAATACCTTCTTGCTCACGAAAAACTCGTGACCATTCATCGGTACGTTGGTCATAGACTCCATCGAAGCACTCATTGAGAATTGGTTCAACGATACTTCTAAAGTCCGTACTGCGCATTGGTGCGGCCATGATTTACTCCTTAGATGGCGTTAATGGTTGCGACATACTGGCTACGGCTCACTTGAACCTGAACCACTGTGTATGCGTCACCAAATGCGTTATCAACACCGGGTGTCAAGTTGATGATTCGCAAATCACCAACAGAGCCCGAACCCACCAAACTTGAAGAGATGGTGCATGACGACAAACCAGTGGTTGTGGAACCAGCGGAAATGTTGCTAAAGTTTGCTTGATCGCCAATGGCGGTCTGAGCCAAACTGCCGTCTGCCTGAATGTCGTAAACGATATTTGGGTCAGAGTAGTAGTAAGTAATTTGCGAACCAGTTTGGTATGCAGTGCTTGCAAGCCATTGGTTGCTAATTTGACGACGTCCAGTCAAGTCGGTGAACTCTTGACCAGCAAAAGCGCCTTGAAAGGCACTACCAGCGGTTGCGGCAATTATTTTGCCGCTTGTGTTGAGAGCTACAGGCTGGCCTTTCAAAATACCAGTGCTGTAGGTTGAAGCAATTCCATCAACTAACGCAATAGCACGATCCAAACCCGAGGGATGAAACGATGGGCGCAAGCCGAATGGAGCGTTTGTTGTAGACATAGTCTAACTCCTTGTTTATTTGAAGAATCTACCCAGCAAATACTGGGGCAGGAACTGGGGTGTCAATACTATCCAAACCCTCGCCCTCAACCTGTCCAAGCCTACGGCCTGAAGAGTCTCGACCTTGTTGCGCCTCGGCTTGTAAGCGAATTTTGTTCGCCTCATCAAGAGGAGCATCGTGGTGAAAGTGCGCCATGATTTCTTGATACTGTTCCATAGGAATCTTGAACAAGAGCATCTCGTTGCACGCGATGAAACCTACATGTTCGCCAGCCTTTACGCGCCAATTTTCAAACCCGTTTATATCCTCAGCTTTCACTGGTGTATATCCGAGTCGCATACGCTTATCAATGCTGTCGTAACCGTTGGTTGTTGATAACCAGCAAAGGTGCCATCCCTTTAACTCAGGGACGTTGGGTAGTGCACTTTGTGTCCACTCATCCGACCACATTTTTTTACGCTCTTGGGATGATGCGAACTTATCCTCAGGTGCCTCTCGATCCGAATCAAGACTCGCGCGATTGTCGCGTCCACCAGCAGATAGATTTTTCTTTAGACGTTTATCCATTTTCGTAACTCCTTAACCTTCGTTGTTGTTGCGTGCTTCTTGGGCGTAGCGCTTGATCATTCGCGCTCGCTTTTCAGGGTCTTGCCACAACCCAGCCTCTTTCATGGCTTTCACCTTTTCGGGTGAAAGAGTGAGAGTATTTCTACCACCACTCTGAGTAATGCTTTCACGACCTGAGCCTGTAACAACATTTCTTGGTCTTTGGGTTCTTACTGAAACCTCGTCCATGTTGTCAGTATAACGGTGAGGAACCACCTTATGCAAGCGTTTGTCAAGCTCTTCCCAATATTCGGCTGTTTTGGGGTCGTACCCCTCCTCAGCCAAGATTTGGTCTTCGTTTAACGCACGGCGTGAATCAGGGTCTTTTCCCGTTGGGTCGTACCAAGAATTCTTGGACATCCAAGCGTTTGCGTGCCGCTGGAGCGTAGGGTCAGGCTTTTGAATGGTTTGCTGGCGCTGAGGTGCAATTGAGCGCTTTTTAAGGTTTGCAAGCACCTCATAGTTCCTGCTTGACTCAATCAGCATATCTTGCGCACTGACCATCAAATCGCCATTGCCTGTCTCGGCGGCTTCCTTGATTTTCTGCTTAGCAAAAACGACTCGGTTTTGTTCATCCTCAATCCGCTTATCAAGGCGGGCTAACTCTGAACCAAGTGTTTTACGCTCTACAACTGACAGGCGCTCAAGCAGGTGCTGGTTTTGACGCTCAAGTTGTTGGAGCTTGATGTCCTTTTCCACCGACACTTGCTTGTGGTAGTCCTTACGCATGCGGCGCTTGTCGCGCTTAGCCTGACGTGCGGCTTCAGCATCAGGGTCAACAGAGCCAGTGGCTTGTATCTCTGCGCGTTGTGCGGCGGCATCGGCTTCGTCTGAGTCACCGCCTTGACCAGCGTCAGGGGATGGGATGCTTGAGGGTAGATCAACAACTGCGCCGCCGTCTGACGCCTCTTGGATCACCATTACTTCCTGCTCGGGGGTATTTGGTTCTGTGCTCATATAAATGCTTTCATTGCAAGTGGGTCGCCCGTAATGGAGGCAATGATTTCGTGGTCATTCAGCACCATAAACAGGATGGGGTCTTCGTCCCTTGCGGCATTGGGTAATGGAACCTCCCAGCGATCCCCACCCCATTTAGGGACGCGGATGTAGTCGCCAGCTTGGCACCAAACGCCCTCTACCCATGGCTCCATGCTGTCGCGTTTGCGAAAGGCAAGGGGGCCAAGCTCGATGACTTTGCCAACCATGTTTTGCCACTTTTCGGTTTCTCTAGTTTCTTCAACTAAAACAATCCCGCTTGCAGTCACAGTCTTTTTTGTACGGCGCAGTTGTACTAAAACTCTTGCACCAAGTGGACGCGCTCCGGGGTCTACAACAGGAAATGCTTCCCGTAAATCAGCGGCATTACCCGCTACCGTGCTTTCACTCATCGTCTTTTTCTTTCATTAAGTTATCAAGGATGTCTAACGACTCCTGCAATCCTGAGTATTGACCCACCATTCGTTGATAGGACTCAAAGTTGATGGCGTTGCCATCAGTCAACGAGTACCTGATCTCTGATTGACGCGCTTTTACAGCACTTATGAGGTCATTGATTAAACGCATTACTTGCTCTTGCCTTTAGACGACTTTGCGGCAGACAAGCCGCCACTCTTTTTCTCACTGTTAGACGCTGTAGATGATTGACTTTTGGTTACGTCTTCGCCTGTTGCCAAGCGGTAGTGTTGACGTGTGGGGCCTGCTGGTGTGCCACCAATTTTGCTGTTTGTAGCCATGTTTACTCTCCTAAGTTACGTTGGGTCGCTTGATTCAGTTCAAGCACTGTTTGCTCTTGCTCTCGCTTGAGCTTTGCTTCCTCTACGCTGAGGTCTGCGGTCTTCATGCGCTCTTGTGTCAAAAGTTTTTCGACATTCATAGCTACGTCGATCTCTTGGTCTTTTTTCTTCAGTTCCATTTCCACCTGATCGCGTGCTGTGCGGCGCTGGGTCTCTGCCATAGACGCCTGCAATACGGCTTGAGACTCGGCATCCACTGGAGGCTTGGGAGCAAACTGAGCCATCATTTGTCCAAGCTGTTGCAATACAGGAACAACCTTTTCAAAGGTCTTAGCCGTATCAATCTTGACGTGGTCAGACGCCAACGCAACAGCTTTGTCAACCGTGCTGGCAAGCTTGTTCTTCTCGTACTTCTGAAGCGTGATATCTGTTCCACCAGTGACGTAGGTCGTCATTTGATTTGTGTACCACAGCATCATGTGTTGCTTGATGTGTTCCAAAGCCTGCGGTATATAGACTTGAGCAATCAGCGGGTTAGATCCCATGATTGGATCAAGCGCAAAGTTCAAGTGGGCTTGAATGTGTGCCAATTGGTCTTGACGCGGGTATGCAAAGGCTGGTTTGCCCAATGCCATAGCCGCGTTTTCGTTTGCGGCGTCCAATTCGTCGGGTTTTGCCGCCGCTGGCATCAATTCCGAGATATTTGGCACCTTCATTTGCTTCAAGATGCGCCCAAGCACAGCTTTTTGGTTGAACTCGTTGGGATACTTCTCCATAAGCGCCAAAACAGCTTGACTTTGCGCCATACGCTGGGTTTCGCTGAAGATGTGGGGGTCAGATACGGGCACAACGTCGGTATTGCGCTCAAAATCTTGTTTAGTAACCGCCAAATCAGCAACCATGTCGCCTTTTTTCTGTTCATTCAAATACCAACGGTTGATTCGACCCAAAACACCAAGGACGCGGCGTTGTGAATCGTGCAAACGAGCGTGAATTGAGCTAAATACCTTGGCTCCTTGCTCAATCAGCGCCTGTGTGGTGCCAACGGGCATGTTGGCGTTCATGTCAGCAATCTTTTCCTCTGCGGTGCTGACGACACCCTTGGCGGCGTTGTCCAACCAGCCCAAAAGCTCGAACAAAACGGGGCTTGGGGGGTTGAATGGCATGGGCATGGCAATTTTGCGGATGTCGTCAATGCCGGGAGCCGCCTCAATCTCCGTTACCTGCGTCATCTCAGGCTGTTGCGTCTGCCCACTGTTGCGCCCGCCCTTGAGCTTCAGCATCGTTAGCGAGTTGTTGACGTGTGCGGTGTCCAAAAGTGCCCGCAAAGCGCCTGTAAGCGCCGCTGAGAGCCCGCCAATCAGGTGTGGCAAGCCAATTGCGTATGCCCCACGCCATGGGATGAACTTGAATTCAATGACCCAGTCCAGCTTTTCCATAGCTTTGTCGCCCATCTCCCAATTTCGGTACAAACCAAGCACTTTGTTCTCGGTTTCATCAATCATCAGGATGTATGGAGCCATTTCGCCGTCAGAAAAACCATCATCCTCAAGCTCAAGCCATGTGTAAATGTGAAAAACGCGACGCAAACCGTCTTCGTTTTCATCGTTTTCTTTACCTTCAATCTCGTTTGTCGCTTGTTGTGGGCCGCTCTCCTCGGGATCCGAACTGGCGCGGATGTAGGTAATGTCGCGGTACAAGCCTGACTTAATGCGAGCCTCAAACTCCCAGTCAGTGATGTCTTGAATCTCAGATACGCGCTGTGCAGAGTAGAAGTTTGCGGCGGCAAAGGGCAACAAGATGTTGTCAATGGGGATGAACTCAGCGCAGGGGCGGCGAAGTTTCTCATCAAACCACATTTTCATGTACTGTGAGCCCCCAAGGGGTAGCTGGGTAAGCAGTTGCTCTGTCTCGTCCCTAAACTCAGGGATCTGCTCGGTCAACTGCCAGTTCATGTAGTCGCGCTTACGCTCGGCAACCTCGGTCTTTTCGTCGGTTACTTCGCCAAGGATGTTGGTGCGCACTGGGCCATCGGGTGGGAACAACTCTTTGATGGCGCTGGCGGCAAAGTCAACGCAGACCTCAGCCATAACAGGGTGAACGACCCTGCTTGCGCCCATGAAGTTAGCGCCGCCGGGTGCCTCATCACCCAAGCCAGTACGCTTGATGCCGTCTTCATACTGCTTGTCCCGCTTCTTCCGCGCCTCTTTGTCCTTGTCCAACATGTCAAGGTAACGCATCGTCAACTTGCTTAAGTCTAGGATGTTGATCGTCTCAGCCAAGTTTTCATAGAAGTCAGTGTCGTCGGACGGGCCCTTGAAGTCATCAGGCATGGTGACAATTGCGCCACCATCAGGAGTTTCTTCAATATCAGCGTCGTCCATCTCAGGCACATCAACAATCATGTCCTCATCTGTTGCTTGTACGCCATCAATTTCACGATCAAATTCTTGCTCAATGGGCATTTCGGTAGCCATATGTTTAACCTTGTGTTAATATAGATTTATGAAAACAGAACTTGACTTTTCTAAACACCACCTGCTCCAGCGCTGGCCAAACGTTGTGATTGAGGTTGATCACGGTTATGGCGTCGTGCACGCCGACACTCCCAACCCTGTGCTGGTGGACTGGTTTTTGTCCCGTGAAGAAGCAATTTTTCATTGCGATGACCTTAATCAAAAATTTTGGAAACAAGACGAGGCGTTTTTTAAGGCACGCCTTGCAATTTTGCGGGCGCAACAAAGTTCTGATCCATCTTACGTAGAGCCTGTCTCTTGGCCACGGCGGCTGGGGAGGGTGGTCGGGCACCTTCTAAGTCGTAAGTTGACTTAGGCATGTACATCAAGTCTTTGTTGGGGTCGGCTTTGCCAAACTGATACTTGGCATTTTTGCCCAAGACGGCGTTTGCCACTTCTTGTGCTTTCAAGAACTCAGGGTTGACTGAGTTGGGCTTTGCCATGTAGGGGGCAACAAAGATGCCACCAGTGCGGGGGTTGTGCGAGACAATCATTTCGGGCAACCGAGCCCCAATCGCCTTGACCTGCTCAGCCGTCAACGGGCCGTTTTTGCCAGTAATCATCATGGCAGACGCATCTTTGATCTGATTCGATGCCATGGGCACAAACCTGTGCGCCGCCATGGCCTCTTGGTTTAACTCGCGGCCTGCGGTAGCTATGTCAGCACGTAATGGCTTGTCTGTAGCCAAGTTAGGTGTCTTGACGCTAAATGCCCGCATGGGATTGGTCTCAAGGTTTCCCGCATCGTTCATGTAGACGCCCTGCCCTTTGCGTTCCTGCGTCTTACGCCCACCAAGGGTTGTCAACGGCGAGGGTGATCCCTTGCCCACGCTTTGATTGGTTGCGTACTCTTGGAACTCGCTTGGCTTGAACAAACCCATATCAGGGCCAACGCCCTCGACGGTGACGTCAGCAGGGGTAAAGGAGCGGCGCACATCGCTCACCACGCGGTTAGCACCCATCTCTGTGGCGCGGGGTAAACCCTCTTGCACCACGGTCTTTGCTCCTTTGTAAATTGCTGGCGCGGCTTTTATTGCTGACAGCGGCCCCACTGGGTTAAGAATCGTCTCAGGAATTGTGCCCAATATTGGAAATTGTTCTTGACTCCCTTTTGAAGTAAGCCCTTGCCGTTCAAACGCATCGCGGAATTGATCGCTTCCCATAAATGGCTTATCGCTGGCGTAGGGCTTGACGGTAGGAGGAACCCGCTTGTCACCCATTACAGACTCTTTGACATAGCCGCGCTTGTTTTGTTTTGCGGCCTGCTCTCGCAAGTAATCAACGCCTTGTAAGCCAAAGTTCACTATGTCCGATGTGCCTCCTGCCAAGGTGGCGGCAATGCTGTTGGCTGTAAAGTCCTTGGCTCCTCGAGGAGTGGCAAGTTGCTTAATCTCTTTGCCAGTTGCCTCGGCAATTTTCTTAGCTAAGCGGCGCATAAACTCAGCGTCCTCAGGCTCTACCTCAGAAGAGGGGGCACCCATGGGCTCAACAAAGCCACCGTCATCAAAGCGGCGCTCGTAAACCGCTTGCAGGCTTTTGTTTTGAGGCGAGTAAGAACCAGTGGCTCGAAGCTGACCACCAGCAATCGGGGTCTCAAACCCAGCGCGGATTTCATGTGGTCGTCTTCCTGACTCGCCGCTTGTGCCAACGTGCATGGATGACTCATTGCCAACAGGAAACTCCATGCCAGCTTGATAGCGTGCATTTTTGTTTGTTCCCTCTGCGTTTACCAGCGGCTTAAGCGTTTTCTTTGAGTCGGGCAAATTCAATTTGATGGCGTTAAGCTCTTTGCGAATGCGATCAATACGTTTAGGCTCTACTTCAGGCGCGTTGCTGTCAAAATCCTCAGGCTGACCGCCATTTTTCATGTGCTTGACCAACTTGTCGTGTCCCCATGATTCCAATAGGTCGTAATGTTTCACACTAAGCCGCCTTTCTTCTCAGTAATTTCAGGTGTTTTGGTGCTGTAAGTACCAATGTTGCCAATGTCGGACTTAACAACGTTGGGGTTGTAGACACCAAGGTTCTTGGTGTCCATTTCTTTGGTGTAGTAGGCGTCGTGTCCAAGCGCCTTGATGCCTTTTTGAAGCTTAGGATTTTCCATTTGAGTCCAGTTAGCAGAAAGCTCGGGGTCGGTCATGTGTTGCAACTGAACCTCAAGGCGATCTTTAGGTAAGGTTTCGTTTTTTAACATCCAGTCACGCAGGGCCTCTACGTGCTCAGGGTTTTCGTAATCAAATGGGTTTTTAACCTGAACTCGCACGGGTAATATATTTGCGTTGTCAACTTGACGCTTAGGGTCTTTGAACTTTGCGTTGGGATTTTTATAAAATCGTTGTCGCAATACATCGCTATATGGATCTTTGAATTCTATTGTTCCATGAGCAAAGCCTGAGGCAAACGTGGGGTCAGGGGTCAAAAAAATTGAGTCGGCGGTTGTAGGGGAAAACCGCGTGAAGTTACGCTTGGTGCCGTGGTACATCCGATCCTTGATCACGCTTGGCTCTAAGAACGCGGCTTTGTTTGCGTCAGCTTGCTCTCGAGGCAAGATCTTGCGTGCGCCGTAGACTGGCTTGACCTTGTTGAGCCTATCTTGGTAAGGGTATGCTGGCTCCACCTTTACGCTGGCTGGGGGTGAGGCAAGCTTCTCTGCCGCCATCTCTGCACGCACTTCGTCAGCCAGTGACATGACCTTCTTGGCGCCTCGGACGCTCCTTCCACCCTTAGCCATGTGCGCTAAGCCGCCTTGAGCTTTACTTAGCTTCTTGCCCTGCACGTCAGAGCCTTTGGGCGCAACGAACAGCTTCTCGTACACGTCATGCGGATTGCTTTTGCCAATTCGGACTTGACCAACCACGTCACCCACACCAAACAGGTCGCCCCTACTCCTTGGGCGTAATGTTGGGTTGGCGCCAGTGCCTGTGTTGTATAGCTCTGTGGGGCTGGCGTACTCGGTGGATAAGCCATACCTGTGACCTGCGTCACCTTTTTCAATTGTTGCAATGAAGCTCATGTCATTGAGCATTGGATCGCCGCCCTCGGGCTTAAACAGTCCCTTGCGCACCAAGTTGCTCTTGGTGTATGAGCCAGTCTTGGGGTCAAGCACCTCAAGCCCTGACTGACCCTTGGCTGACATCATGGGGCGATTGGTTGCTGGGTTAATGACGACGCCCAAGTCGTCCATGATGCGGGAGTCAAGCACCTCGCCTGTGCGCGGATCAATGAACGCGCCTGACGGGAAGTCCTCGCGCCTCATGCCAGTCTGTTGCAAGACACGCTCAATCAGCTTCTGTTGGTTAGGGAACTTGTCAGGTTGCAGGAACCAGCGGTTGGGCACTGGGATGATGGGTGAGCGCCCCTCCTCTCCCACCTTTGACACCATGCCACTGACTTGCCCGTATTGTTTTTCAGCCGCCATCTCAGCGCGTACCTGATCGGCAAGACTCATTATTTTTTTAGCGCCCTTAGCGGCACCGCCTTTAGCCATGCCTGCTTCGGGAATGGGTGGCACGCCGTTGTCGTCTAAGGCTTTGAGCATGACGTCAACGTCTTCTTGAAGCAGGTACTTGGGTACTTGGTAACCTTTGGATTTGAGCCACGCCTCCTCATGCGCATCAAACACCGCGCTCTTTTCTTTTAAGCCAGCGTTTTGCAATTCATCAATGTGTGAGTATTCACCTGTGTTGGCTAAATCAGCCATCATGGGTCGATACTTGCCAATTAGTGGCTCGTCCTGCTTGCCTTTGATCTGCCTGATGCGAGGTGGCCCATTTTCTCGAGGCACTACTTGCACGGTTGCATGCGACTCACCCTTGGGGTCACGCAAGGACAGGATCCTTTGGCCCTGTTTGTACACCTCATCGCAGTAGGCGCCAACGCAGTGGCCCATGATGTCGCCCTCGTGCTCCAAGGCTTCTTGCGCCGCAATGTAGTTGGGGTTGTGGATTGTCTTTTTGCCGCTGGGGTCTGTGTACGTCTCACCCACGGGATCAAATGACCAGCCCTCAGGCAGTGGGGAGTCTTTGTTCGCGCTGATCTCCACCCACTTGTATCCATTGGGATACTCTTTGACAACCTTGGTGGCGGCATTATTTTGCATGGCGCGGAGTGAATTCTCCTCCTTGCGCACCCTTTCATCATGTACGCTCTTGACCGTATCAGCCACGGTGACCTTGTTCAATTGATCAGGGCGAAGTTCACCAGCATCTACTCTTCGCTCAATGTCACCAAGCAGGTCTTGAAATCCAAGCTCAGGCTCATGGTTGTAAAGCATGACCCTTTCGCCCTCGGGCAGGTCTTTCATCCACGGGTTCTTTGCGTGTGCGCCGCTATGCAAATCTTGGGGAAGCACTGAGCGCAGAGAGTTGTCAGATAGCGTTTCCCACACCTTAGCCGCATCGCTTTGAGCTAAACCTTCTGCGGGCAAGCCCGCCCTTCTGCGGCGGTGTTTTACTGGGTTGATGGCCTCATTTGCATCCCTCTCCATTCCTTTAAGGTGAGTGACGCCCTTCTCAGCCAGTGCGCGTACTGGGTCATTAGGTGAACCCATCTGCTTCTTGATGTAGTTCTTGAGATTGCTGTCAACCCATTGCCTCTTAGCCAAACCCTCAGCAATCATTCTTTCGTATGTTGGGATCCGATCTTGTGCGGCTTTGTCGCCTGCGGCGGCTCTTACTCGGTCTGCTTTGAGGGAATTTTCCAATGCTTTTTGGTATTCAGGTGAAAACGCCTGATCCTGCATGTCCGCTAACTGAATCTCTAAATTACCCTTTGTCCATTGCCCAGTCCCCTCGCGCATGATGTTGAGCGGCGATGCGGTCTGCTCAAAGTCAGCGCCCTTGCCCCTGCCCATGCTGGTCTCTACCTCGTTGTAGATCCCCTTAAGCTTCTTGATGCCACGCGCCGCACCACCTTTAGCCATTTGCACTAAGCCGCCCCGACGCAACCCAGCCTTTTGCATCCTTGTCAACAAGTCTTCGCTGAGCAACTGCGTTGGATCGTTCTTGGTGTAATCCATCTGCGTAATGTCACGGCCCTTCTCCAACTCCTTAGCCGTTTTAAAATCCTCAAACACCGAGGCAATGGGCGTGGGCAGGTAATTCACATCTAGATCTTCGCCCGTGGCAATGATGGGGTAGTCGCTGTGCAGGTCGGGTCTGTCAATGACGTTATCGTCCAAGCGGAACAGCCTGTTGCCCAAGTCCAGCGTGCCAGCCTCAGCCATGTTTGGATCTAAGTTCTTTTGCAACAACTCTTCTATTGGAACCGTTCGACCCTTCTCGCCACCCACGCCACGTCCAGCAAAGATGTCAGCCAACAGTGCGCGTTGGTTGTAGGTCTTGACCGCCTTACGAAAGTTGCGCGAATTTAAGTCAATGCCGTTGGGGAAGATTAACTCGCCCTTGTTGTTCACCTTGGTGCTGGCGTAGTCGCTCATCTTTTGAATTTGCTCGGGCGACAGGTTCTTGCGCTCGTTGGCAAAAATGTCAGCAAACTCGCCAAACATTGTGGAGTTGGACTTGTGTTGCTCAAGACCGCCAACCGATGGCGTCCAAATCACTTTAGCGCCTTTAGGAACCTGCGCCTTGTTGCGGTTCAGGATGCGCGTTCCCATCTTCTTGTCGGTTACGCCAGCCACCGCCCGCGCCTTTGCATACTCAGGGTCAATCAGTTGGATGCCCGAGAAGCCGGGGCCCCCAAACTTGCCCTTCTCCAAGTCAACCTTCATGCGGTCATAGAAGATGGGCTTGATGTACGAACCCTCATGCTTGCCGTATGCCTCGGACGCCTTGACGGGCGGCTGGCTTGCCTCCTTGGCTTTACGCGCCTCCTCTAACTCGTACCTAACCAATGCAGGCGGCTTCTGTGCGGCTCTCTCAGCCGCCATCTCGGCTCTGACCTGATCAGCCAGCGACCCGACAACCTTAGCGCCTTTGCTTTGCTTGATGGCTTCGAGCGGGTTAAGTTTAGGCGGCATAGGGGTTCACCCTCTTTGGTTTGTAGTCGTCGGCGTAGTCGTCGTCGTCATCATACAGAGGGGGCGGGTCAATGTCGAGCCAACTCATGTCCTTCAGGATGCGGAGAACCTGCGTGGTGGTGTCAACGTAGTCGTCGTGCGCTGAGTCAGGGAATGAGCAGATCTGAGACAGGAAGCCCTCTGCCCATGACTTGACCATGTTGGGGCGGCTCTCGCTCTCGGGGAGCCACACACGCCCAGCGGCAATGATGGCGGCAGAGATCTGTAGCCGTTGCATCTTGTCTGCTCGACCCGGGTTATACGCCCTGCAAGGTAACCCCGCACGGGCTAACTCTTGTATAAGACTGATGCCTGCCGCCTTGTCCTCAATGACCATCAAGTCAGGCTTCTTCGCCTTCTTGCCCTCACCATAGCTGGTGTAGAACTCCTCTATAACCCTAGGCTTCAGGTCAGGGAAGCTCAGGTGCTCAGCCCATGCGTCAATGAGCAGGACAGACATAGGCGCGTCCAGCGGCTTGAATACGCCCCACACGGTGCAGGCGGTAGGGTCGTTGTGGGTCTTCTCGCTAAAGGCACAGTCCAGCGACATGACAATGAACTCAAAGTCAGGGAACGGGTTGGGGTGCCCGTCGGTGGTGAAGGCAGGCCATAGCTTGAACATTGAGCGGTTGACCACCTTGCCATCCTCGAGGTCAACCAAGGAGCCCATGACCTCCTGCTCAAAGAGCTTGGTGCCCCTGTACTGCTCCAACTGCTTGGCAAAGCTCGGTGCTAGGTTGTCCATGTTGGCGTAGGTGCTGGCGCGGTCAACCACCACGTCGTCACCCTCTCGCCCCACTAGGTCAAGTATCAAGTCCTTGGGCTTGGGCGTTGTCGTGGCGATTACCCTTGGACGTTCGCCAAGGCGCAGACCGAACATCATCATGTCCCATGCGTCCTGCAAATACTGGAATGCCGCAAGCTCATCACACCATGCAAAGTGGAACTGGGGGCCGCGCAGGCGCTCATAGGAGTCTGCGCTGATGCCCCTGATAGTCGAGCCATTGGCAAGCTCAATCACGTGATCCTGCTTGTTGTAGTTGACTACAAGCTCTCGGGGTATGTTGGCAAGCAAGCCTGACACTCCCTCAAAGCAGGTGAACTTGACGTCCGAACTGGTGGGGGCTAGAACGAGCCCGCGGCTGTTGGGGTGCGTCCAGCACCACCACCACAGGGCATGGCTCCCAGCGTGGCTCTTGCCGGCTCCACGGCCTGCGAGGAGGAGCCACACGGTGTAGTCTTGCTCAAGGTCAGGGGGGATCTGATAGGGGTGAGCCTTTGCGACCCACTCCAAGTGCTTGATGTGCGCCAACCTGTCAAGCTCAGGGCGAGCCATGAACTCCTTAGCCGTCTCAGCGTCAAGCAGATCCAGCACGGGTCTTCATCTCCAAATTGCGCACCAACTCGAACAGGCGGCTTGTGCCAGTGTCCTCGGTCTTAATGGAGGCGGCGCCCTCCACCCCATGCAAGCCCAGCTTGTCGCCATATTTGGTAGGGTGGAACTTAGCCAGCAACTTCAGGCGGGTCTCAATCTGAAGCTTGCGGTGTCCGAGCATGTCCTCAATTGTGGTTGTGGCGCCCTCATCACTCATCACCTGCTTCTGCCCAAACTGGGGAGTGTCAGCAATCAACAAGCACTCCTCAGCGATGGCGTCATAGCCAATGTCTCGCGCACGTGCGATGGATGCAGAAAGCCCGACACCGTCAGCGCCCAAAGAATCATCCTTCGCCATCCAATCGTAGACAGTCCTCCAAGCGGGGAATCCATCGTTCTCTCTGCATATCTGTCTTAACGGTATTCCCTCACTCAGTTGTTCGCATATCACCTTAGCAATCTCGGGTGAGTATTTGCTGGGTCTTCCAGTGCGTTTTACCGTTTGGGTTTTTTTGGCGGGCGCGGGCGCGGCTACTTTGCGCGGCTTAGCAGTCTTTGATTGTGATGCTGACGTTTCAGGCATGATCCCTATTCCGAGTTGGGTTGCAATGGCGCTGAGTGTATTCGCTTTTTAAGTTGTTAGCCCCATGAATCCAGCAAGGGTAACCCGTTCATCGTGATGCACCACTTCACAGGGACAGTTTCAGGGCTTGCGCCTTTCGGGTTTGACCAACACGGCTGGGGACTGGGCTTTCTAAAAGACACCCCGTCGGGTCGCCCACGACTCGGGACTTCGAGCCGCCTTCCAATCCCCATGCGTGTTGCGGGTACCAAGGCACCCTAGACACGTTGATTTTACTGCTTTTTATCCTTCTTGTGCAAGAACATTTGACGTTCGCGTATTGCGTCAATCTCAGCCCAAAGCTTGATGCCATACGGGTGGTCAGACTCGTAGCCTCCCACCTTCAGGGTCTCGTAACAGTCAGCCAATGCACGTGAAAGCTCATTGGCGCCGTAGTTAGCAAGCCTCATGCGTGCCTGCTCGGTGAAGTGCTGGTGGTTCACGCGTCCTCCTGCGCGGTGCGCTGAGCGGCCTTAAGTGCCTGTTCTATGCGCTCAATAAACTCAACCAACTCGTTAAGGTCGGCAAACTTGGTGTCGTAAGCCTCACCCACAAAAGTGAGGGCAAAGTCGATGCCGCCATCAAAGCCCTCTTTGTAGTCTTTGTTTGTCATGTCAATAATCCTCGCCTGCGCGGGCTGGCTGTGCGCCAGCAAACTGGGGGTTGATGGGCGCGTTGTGTTGCCATGCTTTGTTGGGCTTGATGCCAAGCTCTTCAATGTGGCGAACTGCAACATAATCCAAAGGAAGCGATGACCCAAGGATCATAAACACGGCACTTTTTTCTGTGACAGGGTGCGAAAACACACGCTTAGAACCATCATCATCTTTGATGACGACTACAAATTCTTTTTTTCCTTGACCTTTGTATTTCATTTTAAATCCTTCGCTGTTGGTTGTTAAATTGTCTTGAGACCATACTATAACGCATTTTAAACCGAATTGGTTGACAAAATTTTTAATTATTTTTCAACCAATTTTGATACTCAGCGTCCAGCACAGCCCTGATGGCTCGGCGCTTATCTTTTTGATCTAAAGCGTCTAGCACGTCCTGATACTTTTGCGCCATCTCTTCCGCTAATTTTAATTTTACCTCTGACGAAACCTCCTGACTCTTTAGAATCATTCGCCGATGCTTAGGGCACTGATCTACAAATGGGTGAAGCAATTCACTGCGCGTGGGGTGCTTGAGCTTGCGCAAAGCCTTTGCTTCAATTTGCCGTATTCGTTCTTTTGTAACGTCGAGCACCTTGCCAGTTTCGTCAAGAGTGAAATCACCCCAAAAACGGTACCAAAGCACTTTTCGCTCCTTGGGGCGCAAGCCCTCCAAAATTGCGGGCACAAGGCGCTCCAAATCAATTAGGGTGTCCCTGTCCTCACTCTGAGGCCTCATCCATTCAGGCAGGCGGTCAAACACCTCTTGCTCGGGCTCGTCATTGCGACTGCGCCAAAGCGTACCCACCTCAAGTGGGAAGTCTCGCAATGGGCCCTCGGGGGTTATTCTTCGCATGGTTAAAGTTTAGTTTCTGTCAGCAAAAAAACAGGGGGCAAAAGCCCCCCACCTTTTACTTTGACTTATGCGGCAACAAGCTCCTCAATGTCAATGACATTTTGCTTCAGGTTAGCCATGCCATCAGCCAATGACCACAGAGCACGGTTGAGCTTGACGTTCTCGCTGACGCCACCCACGGCGCGTGTAGTCAGGCGGCGACCTGTCTTGGCGCGTCCATGTACACCACCCTTGACCAAGGACTCTTGCACGCGGTTAAACGTTGTCCACAGGTCGTTCTTGCGGTCATCCCAGCGGTTAGGGATCAGCACGCGGTCAGCAGTCACAGGGGCTTGATCTTGCTCCCAGCGCAGGGACAGGGCGGCGTTAGCAAACAGGGTCTGCTCGTCAGGGGACAGGGTGATTGACTTGAATGTCTCCAAGCGCTCCTGAGCCACTTGCAGGTCGTCGAGGATACGTGTGGCGCCCTCGATAACGTTGTCCACTACGTTGCCGCTGTGGCGCACGCGGATGTCGTTGGTCACGTCGCCGGCAATCAAGCCGTTGTTGCAAACAAAACGGAAGAAGCCTGACAACAACTGGTAGCTGGAGCTACCGTCGTGGCTATTGAGCAGGATGATCTCGCCCACTTCACCGTCAGAGGCGGCGGCATCGGCGTGGCGCAGGCGAACCATGTGCTTGGTGTGCTCACGCTTGCTGATGTCGCGTACACGGGTTTGCTGAACCTCAAAGGGCTGAAAGCCCTCGCGGCGCAGACCGTCGATCACTGCAATGGTAGGGATGAATGTATAGCGGTCACCGCGTGACTCATGGGCACCATCAGCCACTACGCTGGGGGCGTAGTAAGCAATTTGGTCATTGGTCAAAGGCTGGTTTGAACGGTGGCCTTGGAAAGGGGTAGATTTTGCATAACGGTACATTTTAGATCCTTCGCTGTTGTTGAAAAAGTTAACTGTTTTGTCCTGAGACCATACTATAACGCAATTGAAACCGAATCGGTTGACAAGGTTTCAACTTTTTTTAAAATCTTTTAAATAAACCACAAAGTCAGCCAAGGTGCCCTTGTCCTCGCGCACCCAGTATTCTGCTTCATGCAGGATGTAATCACACCCGTGGTCAAAGCCCGAGTGGTAGCCGTCGTTCACGGCGTTAATCAAAGCCTGCTTAGCAATTTCATTAAGCTCAGTAATTGCCTTGCGCGTAGTTGTGACTACGGGCTTTTCGCAATGCTTGTGGACGCTCTGAAACTTGGCAAATGTGTCGTCAAGATCATCAAATGAGGTTACGCCCATCTTGATCTGCTGTTCGAAACCGCAATGCTTGCAAATCATAACGTTGTTATCCAGCAACAGATGATCAAGCTCTGTATTGGGCTGGATCAAGGCGCGAATGTCTTGGTTGACGCGGCGGTTGAATTCTGATTTGTCCATTGTCACCCCCTGATTAACGTGATGTTACTTTGACAGAAAAAGAAGCAGAAATCTTGGTGTATGCCAAGTATTTTTCTTCGCCAAACTCAGCAACAAACTTTTCTTTGTCAAACAAAGTTTTGTTGGACTCGCTGTAAGTGGCGCTGAACAGCGCACCCTCGAGGAATTGCACTGTCTTTTTGCCTGAGGCCTTGGTTGGCAGGAGACCCTTTGAGCCAAGGTCTTTGATGTTGTCTTTGATGGCATCAGCTTGCGCTGTCAAATCGGCAATTTGAGCCAAGAGAGCGCCGAGGGTGTCTACGCTGTTGAGTGTAAGGTCGTTGTTCATGGTGTTTCTTTCGCTGTTGGTTTAGAGGATTGAAGTATAACTCCAAGATAAACAACGCAACAGGTTTTGTGTTGGTTGACATGATTATTTTATAATTCTGTTGTTTTTCTCCAAATCTAACAAAATTTGTGTGTCATCCAGCAAATCAGCCTCGGTGTACCCGTAGTGTTTGACAAACCCCTTGGTTCCAAGCCCGTGCAAGCCCGTCTTGCCTCGGTGGTGCTCGGGGCATAGGGGAATGACGTCCATATGGCTAGAGCGCCTTCCTGCCCCTGTTCCTGCTCTTGGGTGATGCAACTCAGCAGGAGTGCCCTCGTACCCCATGCGGCGGCATACCACGCACCCTAGATAAGCCACCCTGTCCATGTGCTTTTTCTCTGCAATTGTTGTCATTGCTTAGGCTCCTTACTGGTGGGCTTTTGCTTAGCCGCCATGCTCTCTCGTAGCATAGGGCGCAACCACTTGGCGCCACCCAATCGCATCCACTCCTCCCACTCGCTTATGGTTGCGCGTAACGCAATTGTTTTGCCGCTTTTGGTGTATTCGCTTTTAGGTCTTGGCATCATTTGTCTTTCGGTAAAGGGGGAAAACCTCGCCACCCCAAATGCGTTTTGTTTCCAT
>Ga0209768_10000653_pt1 | contig 23066 bp, 32 predicted proteins | sample LauGreSBDMM110SD_3_FD_187564 | JGI IMG/M metagenome (GOLD analysis project Ga0209768, IMG submission 187564) | Freshwater lake microbial communities from Lake Michigan, USA - Sp13.BD.MM110.SD (SPAdes) (version 2) | ecosystem: Environmental > Aquatic > Freshwater > Lake | place: Lake Michigan... | reverse complement strand
CCGCCGCCGTCGCCGCCACCGCCGTCGCCGCCACCGCCGCTCACACCCGGAGGTGCCTGGGCGAATCGCGTGCAGTTTCGAGTGAAGGTGGAGTTGTAACGTGTAGCACATGTCACACATCCAGCATGCCATGCAATGGGTATTTCCAGCCGGTTCAGCGTCTTCTTCGGACCGTCTTCCGCGCCGCGCGAATCCGTCACTCTTCACCGCCCTCGAGCGTCCACGCTATCACACAGGCGCCCTCGAGCGTCCGTGCTATCGCACCGGCCTGCAGTTCGAGCGCGGCCAGCGTGAGCTGTCGCAGGGAATTCGAGACACACACTGGAAATTCACCGGCCTCGCACTTCCATGTTATCTCGCTGGCGTGCGGTTCGAGAACGACCGGCCCATGCTTTGGCAGTTCAATGCGTGCGGAGAGAATCACTCACCGATCCTCGCTGATCCTCGCCGATCCTCGCCGTCCAGTTCGTGGGGCGTTCCGTGTTATTGTTGTTAAGCTTATTACATTGCTACAAGAGGCGCAACACCGAGACTGAATTTACAATTCGCGTTCCCACGTAGGCACAAAATGACGTAGGATCTGTTCCTCCCACGCGAGAGAGTGACCGGCAGGCGCCCGGTCTCTTCTACTAACTGCAGCGCACGCGCTGGCCAGACGACTGATGGCTCGTTTACTCCGTATCACCCAACGAACATGACTCAACCCCCCCCTGGTTCCCAGAACAGTTCATGTCTGCCAGGCTGCGGCGCAGTGCAATCGTCATCGCAGGCCAAGTCGATACACGAGTCACACATGTATAATTCTGTTAGTTGTCAAACTTATCTTAGCGTAACAAAAAATTATCCGACGATATTTCTTTAGAAACGAAGGTTGACGTTTCGTTTTTACCGATGAGGGCGAGATGGCGTGAGGGCGAGATGGCGTGAAGGCGCGAGGATGCGAGGGTGCGAGGGCGCGCGGGTGAGCAGTCTCACAAACGCGCTGGCGAGCGAGGACAAGGGCACTCGGGCGCACGGGCGCGCGGGCGTGCGGGCGCACGCGAGCGCGGGCGCGCTTATCTTTTTTTCTAAATTAACATAAACACACGAAATGGATCTTCTGACATTACCGGAAGATGTCTTACGTGAATTGCTTGGCTACCTTGACATCAAAAGCATGGTCATGTTCACATCGACGACAAAGCATCTCCGCGCACACGGACTCGAAACGTACAGACACCAGCCAGTTCATTTCCACTCGTGGCAAGATTATATTGCAACGCGCATGGAAATACACAAAGAGGAGAAAGCGAGATGCAATACCACGAAGGCACGTCATGCTGCAATTGACGCAATCCGGCGAGCGTCACGCCAATGGGAACAATTACGATTGCCGTCGGATAAGAGGTTGCTTCAGCAATTCAGACGCGATTTAATTGATTTACCGAATTCGTCATTTACTGTAGATAGTCAGATCTTGTTCGGATATGAGCTCTTTAAATCTAGATACCTTCCGACTGAATCAATGCCATTAACCACGAGAGTGAGGCAGCCACTGGATCATCACATCCCGCCTCGGCACAGATTCGCCGCTCGCTCTCGCTAGCTGAATACGATACAGGTCTGCTTGTATCTTGCGCTGTTGATTCAATGGTCGGCCACCGTCTCGTTATTTCTCTCATTTTCGCGAACGCTCTCTCGCTTATTGCATCCCGAGACATATTCTTCTCATCTCGGTACCGGCATCGGTATCACCACCCGCCGGCACATCGGCACAGATTCTTTTCAGCTCGGTGCCAGCCGTCCTGCAAACGCGTCACTGACGGAGCACACCGAACTCTTCCTCGAACGCGTCGCGGTCGCGCTTGGCTCCCTTGCCGCCGTTTGCGTGGAGCTTCTCGCACACATACCCTTGCCAGAATATGGCGTACGGACGCACCTGCAAGCGTGCACTTGCATTCACCCAGTAGCTACGCACGCGCGCCTTCTTCAGTCGCGTCACTTTCAGCCACAGCGCCAGTCCACCGGGTTGGTGCGACCCCGGATGGCTCGCCGAAACCCGCTCAGGCGTCTCGCACGCCTACCGGGGTATGCACGGGCAGCGGTGGCTCAATGCGGGAGTTGTGCATCGAAACTTGACAACACATCGCACATAACGCGGCGCATATGGGGCGGTGTAATTACCCCGTCCAATTTGTTGAGGTCGGCGCCGTGGCGCACGAGTAGCTTGGCGGCCTCGGTCTGATTGTTGCCAGCCGCCAGGTGAAGCGGGGTACAACCCTGTGAACAGGGATGTGACTGCGGATTGCTGCGTGCGCAGGGTGGGTTAGCGACGGCATATGCCTCTCACGTTATCACCGATCGCATCGACGTTGGCGCCTCGCCGCATCAGTTCGTCGATGACGTCGACCGCGCCGTTATGTGCCGCATGGTGGAGGGCGGTGAATCCATTCTGCGAGGCATGAACGCGCAATTTCTGTCATGCGCCACGATACCGAAGCTGGGTCGGGCTCACCTATTCGCAACAGAGAATCCTATGGTATTGGCTACACACCCGGTCGAAGTCATCGACACACGCCTCCGCGTGGTCGAGCTCACACAGTTCGGTCCATTGCTCAGCGGATGCCAGCTTGATGAAGTTCGTGTTGAACTTACCTTCACGCCGGCGGGATTGCCGCGCATGTTGTATTGCATGCCGCATCCACTCCGAGAGCTCGCGATCGCGCGCATAGCTGTCCGGGCTCCGCATTTCCTGTCGCGAGCGGAGTCCGCGAAGGGTTACGCGATAGCATCAGATATGTGATCGACGGGCCAGCAATGGCAGCACGCGCCAAGCGGGGCACGCGGACCCAGTTCGTCGCCCAGAGGCTGGCACCGTGGTGCACCAATCGCTTGACCGCGTCGATCCGTTGGTTCTCCGCCGCCACGTGCAACGAGGTGAATCCCTGTGCGCACACGGGGTGTGTGCGCGGTAACTGTGCGTGGGCGTTGGGTTGAGTATGGTGGAATTGCAACTCACCGTCCCGCTCATCGCGTCGACGTTGGCGCCTCGCCGCACGAGCTCGTCGATTGCGTCGACCGCGCCGTGCTCCGCCGCCCAATGCAGGGCGGTCTCTCCGTGCTGCGATGTGGGCACGCGCACAGCCATTGGTCGGTATATGCACGTGGAATGGATCGGCGCGGGCGGGCGGGAGGACGATGGTGCATGCGATCCAGCGTGGCGTGTCAAGCAGCTCGGCATCTCGCGTTACGTCGGCGCGTGCGAACCTTGTTGAAGTCGTTGACACCCGCCGTCATGCTGTCTAGCGCGGCGAACACCTCGTCCCATTGACTGCCTGACGCCAATTTGTCTTGCATCGGATTAAGCTGTGCGATTCGTCGGCTGAACCCACCGAAGAGGCCGCCGCGAGGTAGCATCTTGGCAATGGACGCGATAGAGGCGTCGGCGGCGGGCTTGGTGTCCGCACCGACCGCGGCGGCGTCTGTGATCACGGCGTCGGTGATCGCGGCGTCGGTGCTCACGGCGCCATCGGCCGCGGCGTCAGTGACCACGGCAGTGTCAGCAGTGACCGCGAATCTGGCGACGGCGAGGGCGCGCGTACCGAAGATGTCCGACATGCAGGAGTCGGTCGACTGCGGGTGCGGAAGCGTGGGCGATGACGCTCGGCCCACGTGCCCGCGCGGCGCTTGACCGCGCAACACACGGTGGCCGGTGGCCAGGTGGCCCGGTGGCAGGTGACAGGCGGCTGGCCGGCGGCTGGTGCGGGTAACATGCGGCCGTGGCCACACCCTGCGCGGCGACACACCTGGTTGCCGATGCCAAAAATCTCGGTCAGCACCGACGGACGAAATGAACGTATATACAGAAAAGACGTTTCGTGTGTTGCACCATAAACGGCGACGTTTCGTTTTTTACACCATCGGAGCGCCGTTTTTTTATAACTAACACTTGACCTAATTGTTGACCAAGTTTTTCGAACGGCAACACACAGGGGCGCCACATGACGGGTTCTTCCAACATCTTGTTGTTGTGTCGCTGAGATCACATGCTAAAATAACATGCGAATACTTTTCAAATCCATATTATTCGTCGGCGGCAACGAATGTGACCGCGGCAGCGGCTGTGGCCGCGGCGTTGTCGGCCACGGCCACTGTTACCAGGTCGGCGCTTGCGGCGTCGGCACCATCTGCTGCATCGGCGACTGTGACTGACACTTCGACATCGGGCGGCCACATCGGCGGCGACGGCGACCAGGGCGGTGGCGGCTACCAAGGCGGCGTTGGTATACCACAAGTGTTAAGGCTACAATAGGCAGCAGATACAACAGAGAATTACACCCACTGCGACGAGCGAATATATCACAAATCCGATTGGGTCATCGTTTAACGCTACAGTCGTGACGCGAAGCGCCGCAACAGGCCATGCATAAGGAAGAACGCACCGTCCACATGCACGTTCGAGGCGAGTCGGGGCTGAACACACGGTTTTAATATAACCCGCCACTCTCGCACGAAGCCCAATTGTCGGCTCACCCGGACCAAGCCACTGCCACCCAGTTGCGAGCGGGTTATGGTTGCGTGTCTCGAAGCCGTCGCAAATGTACCCAATAAGATCGGGTCTTTGGATGCCACCCCCCATGAAGAGACCCTCTGTGGCGTGATAGTCGCCGTCGAACACGAGTGCGTCGATCGCGATGTCTCCGCCACATACAATCGAAACGGCGTTATCCTCACCGACATCCACCAGTCGAAGGGATATCTCGTCTAGCCACAATGACCCTACTCCCGTGATGGTGGCAAATCCACTCCCCGCATGCACACCAAATTGGTGCACGTCGTAGCGCATCGACACGGTGAACCGGACGCCGGTTAAATCAACCCGGATCGTATCGGGAAGGTAGCGGACCTTCATCGACGATACGTGGCCATATCGCCACGAACTCAGATCAGGTACATACACCGCCAGCACATCGAGCCACGACGGGGGGTCTCGGCTATCGCCCTCGCACCCCCACAGCCACGCACGGTCGATCGTTAACGCGAGCAACGACATGTTGTACCGGACGATGCTCATAACGAACCCGATGACGTTACGCTCCACGCCGGTGTTCGGGGCCGCGAGCTGCATCAGCGAAGCGTTTGTGTACTCACCCACGCTAACCATGGCGACCGCAACGAAGACAGACGGGAGCTCATCACATGTATCTCCGAGCATCGGCCAATTCTCGGGCGCGAGTTGAGATGAATGCGTTGCCCCGTGCGCGCGAGGCGCGTCCAATTGAACGCGAATCTGCATTGCATACATGTAGTTCACATGGAGCACCCATGTCGCCAGCAGCAACACGCACAACCATGGTCGCCGCGCAACGCACACACTATAGCGATATCCGTCAGTTTGCATATGAGTGACACCACAACGGTTTGGTGGTTTCGTACGAGGGAGGTGTTTTACGCCACATGCACAGGCGTTGCAAAACCGTCGATTTCAAGGGAAATGTGCGCCGGGTTTGACATCCGGTGTTGACACGTCACACCATATCCATCCGAGCTGGATATATGGAATTTAGCCATGCTACTTAAAAAAAATGTCATTTTTTTCAAGAACGCGCGAGCTCCAGAAACCACGTTGTTTTACCACAAGAGGCGACGTTTCGTTTTTTACCGTCGGATGCGACGTTTCGTTTTTTACCACGGGGCGGGTTGTTTTCTGGGGTATGGACCCCTCCATGGCACCCAAGCCGTTCGAGTAAGTCAATCTTGTTTCATGTGCCGCGATAATAAGTGCATGTAACTTCGCAGGTCATATCCTCGGCCACCACCGCTCGGTCACCACTTGCACCGGAGACATTCGCCGAACATTTCAGGCTTCCTGTCTCCGACTGAAATGAAAACCCCGGATTTAGAGCGGATTAAGAGGAGCAACGCGACGTCTGATTATTTTCGTGAGCAGCGCCGTGGGCGTGAAGATTATGAAGCAAAGCAGTTGGTAGCGGATGCGGAAGAAACCCGACGGCTTGGTCGGGTGCGGGCCGAAAGGGAGAGCGGAATCTCGTACGACTGGGCTGCGTGGGATTTATATCAGGCGAATCGGGCGCCTGCCAATCCGTTAACTAAATTGGCACCCACAGTTCAGACGACCAGCTGCCGCAGCGGGGATCGGCGCGCTGGACCGTGAGTTGCACAGTCTCATCTTCTCCGTGTGTTATATTAATACATTACACATATACATACATATGCGGGCGCGTATGTTAATCAAATTACCCAATGACACCCGACTACGATGAGTTGAGGCGGCGGAGCCCGAGCAAAGAAGTGCACACTTAGTTAATGCAATTCAACACCAAATGTATTATCAACCAGCGCTATATATACATGGTTGTTGGCGGAAGAGATCCAACGTGGGCTCAATACGGCATCGTCGACAAGTCGACCCGAGAGCCCGAGAGCGATCCCCGAACCCCACCAGACGATCCCCACTCTGCGTAACCGCTAACATGTGCAGAGCACCAGGAGATAATGCAGTTACGTATTCAAATCGGAGCGAATCCACGCGGATGGGCGCGTACTGAGACGCAGTGTTTTCGCTTCCCCCTCGACCGTCATGGCCCATGTGTATAGCTCACCGACGGAGGTGACAGCGCAGCTGTAACCAACCACAGCAGCCACAGATTGGACGAATCAACTGCAGTAGAAGCTGGCGGCCACCGCTGCACCCGCACACATACTGCACTTCGCCAGTGCACACCCCACACGAAAACCGTATCGTCGGTCGCGGCCGCGAGTGTACGCCCGGGGTCAATAATCACCACCAAACGGGGTCGTGTGTGCGGCACTCAGCGCTCCTCGCACCACACATTCGCTCGGATGATTTCCTCCTCCTCCTCGGGTGTGAAGTCGTTCTTGATGTTGAAGCGGGTGCGAATCTCCTCCGGCGTCTTGCCGTTGATCTCGCTAGCGACGGTCTTGCACTGAGGGCGAGTCGGTATATGGAACTTTGACGGACACGGCAGAGGCGACGCAGAGTCGACCAGTCGCATGATCGGACCGGGCGGCGAGGGATGCGATGTGGATGGGTGGTGTTGCGGGTCATGTGCGAACGCACCGTGAGATCAAGGAGGGGCTTGATGTCAAGGTAGTTCGCGGCAAGGATGAGATTGAAGAGGGTCTCGTCGCCAACCTTCACAAACTCTCTGTCCCACTCCTGTGCACACGAGGAAGGCAGGTGGGCGTCGAACCAACAAGCCGAGCGTGCGCGTGTTGCACTCCACGCGGCACATGCGCACCACCACACCCACCCAATTGCGTTCCCACCGATACCGCGCGAACACGGAGTGGCCTCAAGGGGTGTTTCACACGCACACACAGCCACACTCGCGCCGCTGGCCGCGTGACACTGGCACTGCCATTCATTTAATCACTCACGTTCTTCTCGTCCTCCGCGACGGACGAACCCTTCGCGCGGTGATGGTACTTGCAGTACTCGATCACCTGGACGGAACGGAACGCGGGGTTGCAGCCCCGATCACTGCGAGGACCGGAGGAGAGAGCGAGCGGGATGCGGTGACGCACGGCGCTGGCGGGAAAGCAAGCCACGCGCGCGCCTTGACGAGAATCTCGGAGACGACCATGGGTAGCGGCACAGGCGTGTCGAGGTCGGTCTCCTCCACCATGTTCTTGACCGTCACCGAGAGGAAAGCAACCTCCTTCTCTACCTCGAAGAGGTCCTCCTGCTTTGACTTCAGCCGCACGATGGTGGACTCTGCGCGCGCAGCGTGGTGGAGTCGGGCTGGGCGGTGGTCAAAGGGTGGACCGGAGGCACATACAGGCGGCGTTGCGGTGCACTCGCATCGCAATGTGCCGCGCCCTGGGTGTGCATGAAGCAAACGCTCCCCGCGTTGCCGCCCTGTCGGGCGGGCCAATTGGAGGTGCACAGGGCACCTTCCGCCATGACGACAGAGTGGTATTCCTGTGACAGGAAGGGCGGTCACGCTCAGCAAAGCCACATCGGTGCGCAGCGCGACCCTGAGCCAGTGGCCGGTGTCGACGGTGGCCGGTGTCGACGGTGGCCGGTGGCCGCGCGCTGGTGGCCGGTGTCGACGGTGGCCGGTGGCCAGTGGCCGCACACCAGTGGCCGCACGCAGGTGGCCGCGCGCCATGGCCACGCGCAGCACGGTGGCTGGTCGCACGACACCTGAATCGATGGTTCGTCAAATAACGAAAACCCGTGCACCCCGACGGCGAAAAATGAAACGTCACACCCCACCACGGATGGCAGTTCACGCGAATTAACCCGGAGGGTGTATATTAATTAAACCGCACTTAATTAAATGCAACCGTTTTAACTTATCTATCGTTTCGGCAAACGACCAAATTCCTCGTCGGCATGGTCACCAATCCCGCGATCATCGACGACGACAATGAAATCGACATCATCGACCTGTGGAATTCCCTCAATGAAAACGACGACGCGTCTTCCATCCAACACACACAAAGATCGCCCGTATCCATCATCGATGTCGCCCACGCGAATTCCACACGGTACGACGAATACGACAGCGCACCCGAATTCGACTTTCTCGTATATCTCAACGGCACGGACGTGGACTACATGCCGCTCGCGATGACTGCGACTACAACCGAAGATATTGGGACTGCGTGCGGTCGTGCGGATGCTGCACTCCCATACACCGAGATAGGCGGACGCGACCACACCGACAATAGCCGCGATGGGTTCTCGTTTGCGCGCACGCGGCATTGACAGCGGCTGAGTCACGTTGCATGCGCGAACACATGTAGTATTCCGCGCAGGTCACAGACCCAAGCCACAGCCACGGAACCACAATTCTCACGACAATGGGTGTCATTCTCAAGTGTTGCATATGGCGCTCACCCGCCGGGTAGCGCGGACATAGCGGAGGCGGAGGGCACGCGCGGCTCCGGGCACAATGAGCTGCGTGCGCTACGCGCGCGACACAACCCCGCACACCAAAGCTGCGGTTTACACTGACAGTTTCGTGCACGCACCATGACTCCCGATGGAGAGGACCAATGCGCTCTCACACACCACACAACCCGCGAATCGCCCGAACAACTATTTGTCTATGTTTCCATGACCGTAGATGTTCAAGTGAGTTCACCGAGAACGGGGGTCTGCGATGCTCGGCACCCACGGCAGCTTGCGTGACATCCAATCTGTGATATGACTGGCTGCGAATAGACCCTCTCGTTCGAATGGACGAATGGACGGCGTTGTGTGCGACCCGTCTCTTAAAATAAACCCCTTAGCTTGCGATTGGCCAGGAAAGCGATCAAGTGAAAACAACATTGTCGGTGAACTCGTTTTACCACATTCTATAGTTGCCGGACCAAACGAGCATCGGCTATCGCTGACATTTTTTTATATGCGTCATTTCAATCATGAGGCGTGCTCGAAAGCCGACGCTCGCGCGCGACGGGTATACGGTGTGTGATAGAATTCACATGCCCGAAAGGATCTCGTTAGCGCTTCGCCAATTAAGTCTGCGTCGACCAAGCTCAACCGGATTGCCGTACAATTCAGGAAGAAGAGGGTTGGTATTCGACCCAAAACTGATCAATGCACAAGAGTGGGCGTGTTTATTCCCACCCGAATATATCCGCACACTCGAAAACTACCTCGGTGAAAACATCGAGGTTCTGCGAACCGAAGTGATATCGGTCCCCGCTCTCTCTGACACACAGTACACACATCGCGACCACGCCCTTGGCGCACGCGTTTCGGTGTGTGTAGTGATTTCAGCGGACCACATCAATGTCGGTACATTAATCATTCCTGGTTCACACGCGCACGGAGATCTGTTACCACTCGGCGACCTGGTCGCTTCTGCCACTACATACCTGATGTACGACACTCACACCTTCCACGCTGGTTGCGGAAATCCCAAAACAACGCCGACTAACAATAGATTATTCGTCACATTTCGTTCGTCTTCGCTCACGCGCAAACAAAAGGGCGCCCTATCGCGCGACACAGGTAAACCCACTCACAACCCTAGGACGTTGCACAGCCTTCTCTCACCATCTCCCCCCACAACACACACACCCCTACAGAGAAAGAGACCTCGCCGCTGACGACTGTTCGAAATTCCGAAATCCACATCGTGTGGGTTGTTATGTGGATACCCGAAACTCATGTTCTTTATGTTCTTCAATCACACACTAGCGACGCAACAGCCTGCTATGAGAAAAATACATACAAACACAGTCACGGAGACGACGGTTAGGATCACCAGAGTCTTTGAGTAAGCCCGCGATGAGTTCAGCATGGCTCGTAAGCGCAGACCATTACTAACATCAACACCTCAGCACCACGTTACCACGACGGCTGCTCGACCACGTCCTCGTACCAGAAGCGGGCATACCAACGGGCGCGGTACACACGCACCGTCGCCCAGTGGAGCCGCGCGCGCTTCCGCTTCAGGTTACCCAATGTATTGATCGCCTGGTTGCGTACGTCACAGTGGTCGTAGGTGAGCATTTTTGTGACCACGAAACACCCGTGCGAACGCATCTGATGTGAGCATCGCCATGCCGAGCAAACATAGAGCATCAAAGCGTTTCACCCAAGATGCGTCGAGCATATCAAAGATGGCGTCTGCGATGGCACCGGCGTGAAACTTGAGCGCCGCCGGGTCGAGCCGACGGAGAGTCATCACAGCTTCGTGGCGAACAAGCTGTACGGAGTCCGTGAGCACGCACACGACGGCACCGGCGTGCTGCGCGACCAATGTGATGATTCGTCCAGCCCACAAATGCATGAACAGCGAGCGTCGCCCGCGCGCCGCGCGTGATCCCGTGGACGCATTTTGCACCCGGTGTCGACAAGACACACCATCGGCGAACGTGCCGTCACTCGACCGACAGCAGTGACCAGAAGCTGTAGTATTGCTCCGACGATGCCTTGTGTGCATCGCGCAGAACCTCGCGGATGCGAGGAGCGAGGCAACTGCGCTTGCTCATGCGATCTCCTCGTGTCGGATCGGTGTGTGTTTCCATGTGAATCGCGTGGTCGTGGATGTGCTCCTTGGAAGCAATGGCCGCCGCCGCTGCCGCGTCAAATGCCGAGTCGAAGTTTCCCAGTTTGGAGGATTTGCTCATCCGTTTGTACCGGAACGCGATGGGTGCAAACGCGGCGAGAGATCCAAACTCCGCCGCGTGGCAAACCTCGCGCGCGATGAGTCCCTGGACCCGCCTGCTGCAACAAATTGTAAGTTGCGACAATGCCAATCCCATCGCAGACCGGTGAAAGCGAATGTCCGCCAGTGCGAGAGCGAATAGAAACGTCTCAATCGCGCAGGTGAGGTCCGATTCATCGCCCGCCTTGCACGAGAATGTAATGACGATCGCCAGTCCCATGTGGGTCCGTGTGCGTGCGGTGAACTGTTCCTTGGGTTGACCGTTGCGCTTCACGTGCCACAGCGCGCCGTTGTTATCCGTGCGTATATCATCGGTCGTGAGTCCCATTTGTGCGAGAACGCCGTGCTCATATAGCGACACCTCCGGTAGATAGACCGTCGCGCGGCCAGGTTGGTCCATCGTCGCGGAGGCCGTGTGCCGATGTTTTTGGACGAAAATGTTTATATTTGTAACAAATCACGAAACGTTAGTTTTTTATACGTAACTAATGTGCCTAGTCGCGACACACAGCCACCCTATGCGGCGACAGGGTTGCATCGCATGACACTGAGGCAACCCACGCAAACCACTGACCGGGTGTCACGTTGAGGAATTCCATGTCGATGTCGCATGCATATCAATGGTTCTGCAATTTGAAGAACCAAAGCCGCCGAACGGTTCGACCTGCCGCGCGGGCGATGATATCTTCGTCGAGGTCTCGCCCATGGTCGATTTCCTGATCGATTTGGTGCTTGCGCATTTTGCGCGGTGGGTGTGGAGGCAGTGACGACCCCATGCGGACCATGAGCCGAGGAGACGGTGTAGTGGCATCGTTGCCTCTTTCGCCGGAGGCGATCGAGTCGCAAATTCGCCCAATCACCGCAAGGCGGGTAGGGGTGCGCCGGCGAATTTGCATCTAGCTCGGTTCGCGGAGCAGTCGCGAGCGCTAAAGAGTTTGTCAAATTAGCCTCCAATTTTCTTTAATTAACGAACTCGTTCCATGTCGTTTCACTTTAGCGATTAACACGAATAAGTGACATCCTATAAACCAACCGGAACTCAGCTCTGAACAAACTTGTTTCATCGCAATCCGAATAGGCGTGCCCTAGTAAAAAAATCGGTTCGCTTCTCGACCAACCGTTTGCCCGTCTCGATATGAGGCTCCATTCCGTGAGCATGTTTGCTCTACTTGCCCTGCCAGCTGCGGCGCTGAATGCCGGACTTGGCACCAAACAAACATGGGTGCCGCACGCTTCATATTCGCCACTCTTCTTCAGCGACGTGGAGCTGCTCGCATCGCCCTTCGCGCTCGCGCTGGTCTTCCCCGCCTCGGCGTTTCAGTCGGGTCGCGTGACCGGCGACCACACGGTGCCACTGTGCAGCTGCTCAACAAGCACCTCTCAGTGCAGCCAGTCATGCAAGCACCACAGGCATTACGGGCCGAGCGCAGATGGTTCGCGATGAGCCGCAACACATGGCCGGGCTACAGCCAGCGCGGGGCAGTTTCAGGCAATTATGCGCACTCGCGTCGATCCGAACGGAGCGCGGCCCATGCTATTGCACGGCTGCCGGGCGCAATCAAACCTAACACACCACTACACACAAAGGGCAACGAGCAAGTCAAACTTTTAAGATACACGCGAAACGGTATGACTCTTTTTGAAATGATGTGTCATTGCTGTCACTGGGTGGAAGTAGAGGCTCAAGTTGAAGTGGAGATGGAGGCGGCACAACTGCAGGCTGTGGCCACCGCGTCCCCAAACGACCCACCCTCGGAACCGCCCACATCTTCCGTGCCGGATGCCGTCCACATGGGCGAGGACATACGGGCGCTGCTACGTCACATGAAAGAACTGACGGAAGAAGGGTTGCTCACCGAGTACGAAGCCTCGACGCTCAGGCTTGAGTTGATGCGGAGCCGCCTCGTGTGAGAAAACACGGCGACACACGAGTGCTGGCGTGTATGGGCGTTGAATGCATTTTCGCAAGAATGTGACGCGCAACAACAAACTGTGTGAACTCTGAACCATCTATGTTGGTCGTACTGCGCGAGGGTGGGGTGGAAGCGAAGCCGCATGTCGCGGGTGGGACAGGTTGCGCAAGTGGCGGGTTGCGTTGGGCCGGCGTTGGCGATGGGCGAGCCGCGCTGAACAGGTCGTTATTGTGCGTTTCATGTGATGAGCGACGTAAACACACGGGAACGCGTGGAGAACAGTACGAGGGCGCGCGCCGCGCTCTCGCGTCCCATATGGCGCGCGCCTCGCCACTTGCTCACAGCCACGCCGCGAAAATTGCAGTTTCGGATTAGTTCGATCGCCGACGCCGCAGCAAGCACCGTCAACGCGATACGGTCGACGCACGGACTCGGCGTGCCACCCGGGAACGGCAAAACCACGATGCTTTCGTCGCTCACGTTCGACAGTGCGATGACGTGGCCGGGCAATTCCCACAACGCATCGATCTCGCAGTGAACGACGAACACGTTGCGGGTGGACCCGGTGATGGAGGTGACGCGAATCCGACTGTCGAGTGTCGCCATTTTGGAATGAATTGTCGCGCGGAGACGAACCGCGGTTAGCCGCGTACGGACGCGGTAGCTGAATGCGATGCTGTCGATCCATTGCACCAGCGGCTTGTTGCACACAGGCGTCGACTCCGTGTACATCTCGAGCATGGTTTGGATTCCCAGCTCCGTCGCGACAGCCGCTGCGCCGAACCCGCTGTCGTTTCCGCGCTGCGTGCCGTCGTGGACAATCTTACGAAAATGCAACTTTTGTGTGACGCGCCGTTGCCAGGTAGCGAACATCGGGTGTTCTATATCGACCTTGTGCGCAACCGATGCGAAACCGAATCCGGTCTCGCTGATCACGGAGGTCAGCACCTCGTCGGCGGTGACGCGGTCCAGCCGCAGAAACTGACATAGGTGCGACACCATGTCGGTCTCGGACGAAAGCGAAAGCGAGACGATCTCGCTCATGGCGCGCGCGAAACGACAATGGAGCGGAGCAGGGCATGTTAACGAAACGGCACCGAAACGGCACCGACACGGCGACGAAGCGATGAGTGTTTTTGTTTTATAATTAATATATAGTCAGTGCTCTTAAGTGTATGGGCCGCGCTCTACACATATAAACTGGAACGGAAAGACCCGCGTGCGCGTTCGTGCGTCGCTGGGTGCTGGCGGCAGATCTACCTATGTCGCGCGAGAAGGCGTTGCGTACAACCGCAGCACCCACTGGCGGATGTGATGAATACACGGGTGCATCGGGCGAATCCAGCCCGAATCGAGTCGTCCATCTCCGTGGCCATATTCTACCCATCGGTAGCAACACGCAGATGCAAGTGAAGTGGCATGGGTATATACTGACATGGTTGCCGCCGACGAGAATACACACACGGTCGTGCACGATATGGCTATCCGTCATCATTCTCGGTGCGATTGCGCTCATGTATACCCGAGCGTTGCGCTCGATACCGATCAAGCAGCATTACGAATCGACTGTCTTTCGGTTTGCATGATAGTTAGTTTACGATGCCGATGCACAGAATAGCGACAAATGCGAGTTGGAAGTCATTGAATGCAGCTCCACGGAGAGACAGGATCCATCGCATGGTGCAGCTGCAAGGTGGCCGCGTACGATTCGCGGGCACGTGCCCCGACTTCGCACATGGGTACACACCACACACGTCGGGCCGCACACAAGGGCCTCGTCCCCGACAGCTCTAGCTCCCCGCCACGGCCGTCGTGTCGATCTCCGCGCTCGAGATCTTCGTGTGATGGCCTCAGGTCGCTCCATCCGAACGAGGCACGCTCACGACTCGTGACGGCTGGTGCTCCGCGTACAGGTGCCAGTACTCGCGCTAATTTCGATGGGAGCGTCTCGAGGGGGCGGGTGTCGGCTCACATCAGATGCTCTGCGTTCGTGATATACGTATTTAACGAACCGCATTCAAGAATTATTTTCTTCCAATTGTAATAAAATCAGAGGAACGATCACTGGATATGGCAATGCATCAGGATATGGTAAACTATATGCAAAGTTTGCCGCCAGGCTTTCGGCAAAGTTTGCAGAATCTAGCGGATGAGGGTATGGGGATCGATGACCTATCAGTACCTGTGCTGCAATCGTTGGCCAAACAGAAGTTCATTGACCAAACAGGTATCAAGATACCGACCAAGAGGGCCGACCTCATCGTCTTCCTCGGAGGACCAGTCGGTCCCCCGAAGAAGGTTGTTAAATCTGCGCCGAAAAAAGCAGTCGCGACTAAAAGATAACATGCTTACACGAAGCCGGTTCTTCAATCGGAAGATAACATCCTACCACGTTTCAGGTGGCCAATCCCGCCAGTGGCGCAGTGCCACACAAATATACTTTTTGTCTATCGACCCGGATTGTTGCGCACAGGCAGGAGGGTTCCACGTGTCAACTAACCGGTCCATGAACATATTCCAGTTTTGTGTGTGTCTTCGTCACGTTTAATGTACATAGTTACCAAAAGCATCCACAGCATTCTCCATCACGTGGCGTTTTAGTTGGGGATCAAACAGTGCAATCTATAGGCCAACCCGGGAACCAACAGCCGTGACAGAAGTGGAAGTGATGGCAGGGACCTCGCCGGGACGTCGGTTCCACAACGAGCCATAGTATAGGATCTCGCACGGAAATGGGAGTTTCGGAAAATATGTGTTTTATTGCGAATGTATAAAATGGCAACGAGAATACGCGCTCGCGGCTTCGGTGGGTCGCCAGGGGGGGGGAGAAGAGAGGGGGGAGGGGGGCGATAAGAACACACCACCACCCCGACGCATTGTACCGAGCGGTGTTTATCATCATGTTTTATTGACAAGCTGGCATGCACCAAACGGTGGGGTTACCATACCGCTTTTATCGACGAGGAATCGAATTGGACGGACACATTCGAACAAAATATCAAACTCTCGGTCGCTAATTCGACGTTTCGGTTTTTATTTTTTTACAACCGGACCGCCGTTTTCACAAGCCCTTCGCCTCCTGTCTTTTAGGGCTGCACGTCGAACATGCCGACCGCTTTTCTCGTCGCTTCTGTGATGATGGTCGGCGACATGGCGACCGATGGCGCAGCGTCAGCTCGGCGCGAGATGGGCACCAAAGACGCGCAACATGTCCCACACCCGAACTGCTTTGCCGTGCCGAGCAGCAACTCGCACCTGGCAGGGCGCTGGACGCACAAAACTGCCGATCACACTCTGCCGTACGTTGTGAAGCACAAATTCTGGCGCAGCATCAAAGTCGCCGCCAAGAACGGCTCCAACCACCATTACGGTAAGTGTACTCGTACGACCGAGACACAGTTCGACTGGGTACCCGATGCATGCTCGCTGCACCGATTCGAGTCGCTCGGCTTCTGCAAGCTGTGTCGGCAGCGTGGCTGGAAGCAGGTACTATTTGTGGGCGATTCGACGGTAGCTCAGGTCTTCATTTCCCTCGTCTTTCAGCTCGAAGGACCAGGTGCGTTCGAAGATGACAACGCTACTACCACACTAAAGCCCAATCGCGGCCACATTGGAGACACCGTCGCGTCCGTTTGCAGCGACGACGTGCGCGTGAACTTCGTCCGCAACGATCTGCTCACCTGGACAAACAGTGGCAACGAGTTTAACATGGTCCGCGCGTGTAGTGGAGCGACCCTATTGGGTAATTTTGTGCACCGCGCCGTGGTCGATGCCGACCTGCTCGTTATGGGCACTGGCCTCAACGTACCACTCGCGCTGCCAGAAAAGATGCTTTGGGTGCACGCGGGAGACCCGCACGTGGACACAATGTCGATGGGCTCGGACTTCTTTATCCGCAATCTGAACCACACCTTGGCCCGAGCGCTCTCAGCTCGCCGCCGACTGGGCAGGTTGTCCGACTCGGTCATTCTCCTCGGCCCGCCATTTCCGGTCCCTGGCTGTGCACGCTTCAGCGAGCCGCAGCAGCTCGCCGAGTCTATGGTGGCGGATGCGTCGTGGAGCCGTTGGAGCAGCCAGTGGCAGCAGGTGCGGACCTTCAGCCAACTAACCGGTTGGATGGCTATGCATTGGGGCGTTGGCTTCCTTGACATTGGCCCACTTTCGCTCCGGCGACCCGACGCCACGATGGCACACCACGCGAAGATAGGCACGACTGCCACCGAAGACTGCGTGCACTATTGCATGCCCGGTCCACCCGACACGTGGGTACAGCTGCTCTACAACCACCTCTCCGCGCAGCCGGTGGTGCAATCAGGACAGGCATCGCGAACCGAGCGCAGATGGTTCGCGATGAGCCGCGATGCATGGCTGGGCTACAACCGCCACAAAGTAGGTGCATGGCAGTTTGAGGCAATTGCAAACCCCGGGACGTGCGGAACGGCTCAGGGTTGTTACCAGTGCATGTCGCAGTTCAGCTGGTGGCCCTATATTGGGTGCAAGGGTGAACATTGGGCGGCAAAGCAGAAAATGATGTGCATCAAGGAGGTACAGCAATTACGACGTCTGGCTCGAGACTCGAGACTCGACAACAAGACTCGATATTCGAACGAGAGTCTCGAGGACTCGCTTGACGCTTAGTTTCGACACACGGATCACTAAGCAGAGCGCCGCGGCCGGTTGGACAGGCATGAGCGGGCCTGGGTGGTGGAAGTGACCGACGTGGCCGGTGGCAGATGTGGCCAAAATGGACAGGCCGTGCATGCGACGGTTTCAGATGCCCGCCGGGATACAGCAGAGATTTGTCGAATACACTCGACGACAGTCTTCGTATAAATCAGGGACAGGATATGGACTCGAATTGGAACAAAAAATTAGAACAACTATCTAAATCTCGGGTTCAAATGCGACGTTTCGGTTTTTATTTGTTTACAACCGGAGCGCTGTTTTTCTATACCGATATTCTCACGGAGATTCCCGGCCGTGCGACGTTTCGTTTTTTTATTTTTTTACCAACGGAGCGCCGTCTTCTCGACCGATATTCTCACCCGAGATTCCCGGCCGAGATTCCCGGCCGACAATTAAGGGCATCGGCGACCAGGGCGCGTCGCGGCGGTGAACGCCAACGATATGCTGTCCGTTTTTCCAGTGAACGATGGCGGCGCCACTGGGATGCAGACGCGAGTACCGAAGCGCGGGCATGGACCAGATATGGGGGACGCAAAGACACTGCTGACACTCCCTCCTGAGTTGATCCTGATGGTACTGCTTTGTCTCGATGCACGCAGCCTGATGTGCGCCGCCGGCGCATGTTCGGGCCTCTTGCAGATGCTGGCTCCCGTGGAAGAGGCATTGCGACGTCGCGCCGCGGTGAGTGGCCGCGTGTGCCCGACTGGGCTTCCGCGTGGCGTGCCATCGTGGGCGGCTTATCTGATGCAGTTGGAGAAACTCGCGCTGCGGCTCAGTGACGCGGACTGGGCCGTGCGCCATTTTATGGAGGCGAAGGCGGATAATAATACAACGGAGGCGGAGCGGTGGGCGGCTTCTATGCGACATGTGTCGATGGCGAGTCAGCCAAAATCTGTTGCATCTGAAAACATTCGCCTTCTGGTGTCGGCAATGAACAACAAAGAACTTGTGCGCTTTGCACAGCGGGGGATGAATGAAGGTACGTTCGAAGAAATACTGGCGCAGCGAGCAACGGACATCTGTGCATTTTGCCAGGACGATGTCACGGTTGGTGATGTAACTATCATTCTCCCTTGTTGTGGTAAACGACCACATAAAGAGTGTTTCGTTAAATGGTCTAGCCGTTCCGGTAGATGCATGTATTGCTCAACACGTGGGACAACGCGGCGTGGGTTCCAGACACACGCATCTTTCACTAGATGGCTTATTGACGAGATCAAATGAATCGGCTTATCTCATCGGCTGATCACACATCGGTCATCGATGGTCTCATGCGCTCGTTGACAGGCGATGTTTCAGATGTGGAAAAAAATTATACCGCCATGCAACTGCTTGACCTCCTTATCGACGGGAAAATCATTAAATGCATGACATACGGTAATTACATGGTGCGGATGCATATACAATCGTCTCTATTGAAGGTCCTTTTGGGGGACTGTGGCAATGAAGCGAAGGAAGCAGCTGCGTTTTTGTTTCTCCGATTAGTTTATATGGGCATAATATCGTCTACTGCGATGAGTGATCCGGTCATCTTTGCAATTATTCGTGTTTACCGAGGGCAATTTCCAATTCTGGTGTTGTGTCCGACGTTTTCAGATAGAGAAAGGGAGAAATAATTCTATCGATCTAGAATAAATGATAGAATCGCAAAGCTAATTGACGATGGGATCGCAATACCACGGAAGAAGGAACTATTCATACTTCGCAGAGAAGTCGATCGGCATACCGATGCACTAATCTACTCATTGATGGTTACACAGAAACGACACAAGTTTTAAGCGGATGCATATCTCGCGGCTTTATCGTTGGTCACCACCGCCACCGCGACCACCGCCGCCACTTTGCATCTTTACATTTGGTATCGCGATTTGTTCGGTGTTTAATCATGTTCCATCTCGGTTCGCAATGCGTTCCGTTCGCTGCCACGGAGGACGATGCCATCACGTGCACGCGACCACCGCCGATGTCGCAAGGGCTTGGCGCTCAGTGCTTCTTTGTCGCGGGCCTTCTTACAATGTATTGTATATCGGCGCATCGACCAGCGGGCGGATGTGTTCATCGATCTCGTCCATGATGCGGAGCCTTCCTTTTGCGTCGCAGTCATAATACATATGGCGCAACGACCACGCACGTTCCTCCGAGGACGGCGCGAGCGCGGCCCTCACGACCTCCACGAGCGTCGCGTACCGTGTAAGGAGGCTGACATTTGCAGATTTAAATCCGATTTTGAACGCGTCCGGGTTGAACCGCACGAAGTGCACGTGCCGGTTCTTCAGGTTGTCCCCTTTCAGGAATGCGGTGTATATGTCGTTGACCCGCGTGATCTCATTCGGTGGGCAGTAATGCCGATGGGCGTCCTCGTCCACCTCGACGACGACGATCTTGTCGTCCGACTGCAGCAGGAAGTCGCACCGCGCACGCATCGCCGGTTTCTGCCCACACTTTGTTCGATCGGCGCCGTCGCCGCAGAAATCCACAACATACTCCCGCATGATTGTCATGTTTGGGAACGCAGCATCAAGTTCGACCTTCATCGCTTCCTCCTTTTGCTTCGTGCGCGGTCCTTTATATTGCGGGTCGCATTCGGTGCATTGACGAGTAGTAGACTTCGGATGCGGGTACTTATACGGCGGCAAAGTGCACGTATGACACCTTTTATTGTGCACGTTGATGTGCTTTTCACGATCGCGATGCCTTGAACAATACTGCCGCCGTCCGCCTTCGACGCCATATAACGCACGCTCGTCGCAATTCGGGTTCTCGCATAGCTTGTTGACGAGGTCGATGTCGTTTTCTTCGCTATGCTCACCGCACCGAGCTGGTGTCCCACCGCGCTTGCCATATAACGCACGGTCGTCGCAATTCGGGTTCTCGCATAGCTTGTTGACGAGGTCGATGTCGTTTTCTTCGCTATGCGTTTCGCACCGAGCTCTCTTCCCACCGCGCTTACCGAAGCTCGCAATTATGTCGCAATTCGGGTTCTCGCATAGCTTGTGGACGAGGTCGATGTCGTTTTCTTCGATATGCGTTTTGCACCGAGCTGGTTTCCCACCGCGCTTGCCGAATATCGCACGGTCGTCGCAATTCGGGTTCTCGCATAGCTTGTTGACGAGGTCGATGTCGTTTTCTTCGCTATGCGTTTCGCACCGAGCTCTCTTCCCACCGCGCTTATCGAAGCTCGCAATTATGTCGCAATTCGGGTTCTCGCATAGCTTGCTGACGAGGTCGACGTAGCCTTCCAACTTGTGCTCCGAACAATGTGTCGCCGTCTTTGGGAGACCACCCGGTTTCCCGAAATTGGGTTTGCGCTTGCACGGAGTTGCCGCGCATCGCTTGCCGTCGACCTTCTCGCATCCACCGTGGGCTTTCCCGTGCAACGAACAAAGGAACGCAGAGTATCGCGCGCCATCTATCAGACCCCAGCTGGTCCGCTTGCCACACCCGTCGGTGACGCAGATTCTCGAGGCCTTCTGCACGGGGTCGGAATCGGGTGTGTCGAGCGCGGTTCCTCCGGCATCCTCCGCATCCGCGAAGTCGTCGTCGTCCTCCTCGGACGGACACAGCTTCGGCATCTTCGACGGAGCACACGGCTCACATATGGCGCATTCGTTTGAGTCGATGGCTCTCTTTCCTGAGCATACGGGTTCGTCAACGTCACATGGAAGACAGAGGCACTGGTCGAAAGTCATAACTGCCATGTCAACATAAGGCTCAGCCATATTCCGAGCGTGCGTTTGGTTCATTTGCATGTCACAGTTTGATCTTGATATCGAACAAAATAGAATTGCTCGTCCGGTGTGGTGCTCATGTATACACAAATGACGATAATGGTTCGCTTCTTCAGCACACCGACGCACTCGTGCAGAAGCTCACGGATTCGCATCGGCGAGTACGCCTAGCGGCGGTTCTTGTGCTTCGCAAACTTGGACCGGCTGTACTTGTTGATCACGCAGGTGCCGTTGTGCATATGCTCAGTGGCGGCGATCCGCAAGTGAGCTACTTTGCGTATGATACGCTGCGCCGCCTGGAACCGACCATCCTCTCGCATCATACCGACGCCATCGCCCTTTTACGCGAGAACCAACCCGACGAGGACGAGGACTAATTACGAGAGGCGGGCACACGAACAATGCGTTTGCGGTCGCACCCGATGACCACACACAGGCACCACAACAGTCTTTCACTCTTCACGTTTCACGAACACTACACTTTTTTTCAATCGGCACCATAAACCATGGGGGACCGCGACGCAACGCAGCAAATTTCCCATGGGCAATCGCGACTTCTTGGCATGCAACCAGAAATACTCAATCTCATACTAGAGGACCTAAGCGCCAGTGCGCTTTCGCGCGTCAGCGGTACGACAAGCACACTGAATCAACTCATTGAAGGCATTCTGGTTAATCGCGCCGAGCGGGCGGGGGTACACATAGGAGAGGCCCGACCCCGGCAGGTAGCCAAGCTCATGTCACGACACGACGAGTCTTATATGCCGATCGCGGCCGGTGACACAGAATCATCGTTTTTTGTGACAGAGGGAGGTACTCTCACGTACGCTAGTAACAGTGGGGTGTTCGATTGTTTGCAGGTTGAGTGTTTTAAAGACATCAAACTCCGAAATGTATATTTCAGAGGTGGCGCATGGGCGGCGATCACGGCGGGTGGCGAAGTTTATTCGTGTTTATATGATGGCTTTGAATACAACGAACCCCTCCTGGGGAGAGCTCGTTCGCTGCCAGTAAGCATGCTTCCGACGAAACGGGTGATGTCGGTCGCGGTGGGATTGACACACTGCCTCGCGGTGACCCAAGGTGGCGAGCTTATGAGTTGGGGAACGAACGGACACGGACAGTGCGGTCACGGATCCACCAGCAATGATTATTTGTCGCCGCGGGTTGTTGATGGATTTAACGGAGCCCATGCACGGAGCGCGTCGGCGGGTCGCGTTCACAGTCTCGTGGTGACCGACGACGGCACTCTGTACTCGTTCGGATGTGGTGCCCACGGGCAGCTAGGCCATGGCACGTACGGTCCTGGCAACTCACTGACTCCCATGAGCCGCGGCGGATACGATAGTGCGTATTCACCGACGAAGGTGCATGTCACGACTGGAGTCGACGTATGGCACGGTGGGCGAATCGTCGCGGCGGCGGCCGGCAGCAAACATTCCATCGCACTCGCGGCGGATGGCAGGGTATTCACATGGGGGGATAATGAGCTCGGCCAGCTAGGCATGTCAGATTGTATCCAAACCATCGGTGTGCCACAATGGGTTGGTTACTTAGGCGAGGCCAATGGGCTGAATGGAATTAAC